>Ga0136654_1000211_pt1 | contig 19218 bp, 17 predicted proteins | sample InaspJWI70metaG_FD_94865 | JGI IMG/M metagenome (GOLD analysis project Ga0136654, IMG submission 94865) | Marine gutless worms symbiont microbial communities from Oahu, Hawaii - Inanidrilus sp. 1 OAHU.JWI-70 metaG (version 2) | ecosystem: Host-associated > Annelida > Digestive system >... | reverse complement strand
CGTTCGAACATATATTCGAAGTTGCGTAAATTCGGCTTGTAAAAACCGATATCCTGCGCCGTGTAAATCGCATCCCATTCGATTTCGAGGCGAGCGTTGCTGCCCATGTAACTAATGCGGTCGCAGTTGGTCACGGTTGCCATCAAATAGTATTGGCGCAGGTAGTTCAGGGCTGCGGCGGAATCGTCGAATGCCGGCCAGTCTTTGACCGAACGGCCGAAGTCGAAGGCTTCCTGGTCGCTGATCTTAATCTGCCATTTATGCGCCATCGAATGCGCTACCTCAGCCAGCAAGGCACTGTAGACTTGCGACGGGGTTTCGGCCTGTTGCCGTATTTCAAACTCGGCAAATAATTCGAGCACTTCATCGCGATGCAGTTTGAGCGGCAGCTTGTCCAGTAACGGCCCGAGTGCTTGGTAAATTCCGCTTTCCCAATCGATCAAGGTGCCATAGGTGTCGAAGGTCAGCAGTTTAAAGTCGGATAATTTCATAGGAGTCACCAGGAATTGAGTCAAGTTTTAACAGATTCCATTTTAAAAATCTCGTTAGAAATCTTAAGCAAGCTCTGCATAAGTCATCCTGGCTTAGCAGAGCACACTAAAAACAACATCGATTTTGTGTTTATATTCATTTTTCAATCACTTGCGTGATTTAAAAATGGCGCTACATCCTCGTGTCGCAGGAACCTCTGCCTTTTGCAGTGCTCCCTTAAGTCTGCCTGATGACTGTCGTGAGGATGTATCCGCCTGCCGCCGCTATAGCTGCGTAGCCCGAGGCACAGGTGCTTTTGCGCCATCGCCGGATACTAGCACAGGAAAACGGCGCTTTGGGTTTGTGCTAGTTGCGGTAGCTGCTCGGCAGTTCGTAGCTGTCGCCGTGAAATTCACCAAAAACTTCGGCAACTTCCGGATTGTGCAAGGGATCGCCCGAACTATCGTTCAGCAGGTTCTGTTCGGAAACATAGGCGTGATAGGCCGCGGATTCGTTTTCCGCCAACAGATGGTAAAACGGCTGATCCCGGCGCGGGCGCTGATCTTCGGGGATCGATTCCCACCATTCCTCGGTGCTGCTGTATTCGGGGTCGACATCGACGATTACACCACGAAACTCGTGAATTCGGTGACGCACTACCTGGCCGATTGCAAATTGTGTACTGGTAACGTTCATAACTATCGATGTGGGTGCAAAACGTAATTTTTCAACGTCGAATCTATCGCCTTGTTAGCCGGGTTATCGGTTGTATCCGCAAAAACTAAACTTTTCGATTTCTGGCGGCTCTATGTTAATAATATGCCTTTAGCCGCTAACCGAGTCGATCCGAAATGAGCGCCACCCTGCCCGCGATACAGTCTTTTCTCGATAGCGGCGGCTTGCCGTATGAAATCTTACCCTGCGATCCGGAACTTGCCGATACCGCAATTTTTTGCGAGCACTACGGCATCGCGCTGGAATATTCGGCCAACGCCATCCTGGTGCGCTCCAAAACGGGTGAGCGTAAATTCGTGGTTTGCGTGCTGCTGGCGACCGCGCGTCTCAACACCAATCACACGGTGCGAAAAAAAATGAGGGCACGCAAGGTTTCCTTTGCCTCGGCGGATGAGACCCGTGCAATTACCGGCATGGAAATCGGCGGTGTTACCCCGCTGGCGCTATCCGCGGACTTACCGATCTGGATAGACGATCGGGTCATGCAATGCGAATACGTGGTGCTCGGCGGCGGTAACCGCAGCTGTAAAATCAAACTGGATCCGCAAGCCCTGCTGCAGCAAGCAAACGTCGAAGTGGTGAGCGGGCTCGCGCAAAGCGCGTGAGGCTACGCGGTTATAATCGCCATCCATGGAAGCCGAATTAAGCCCATGCCGACATCACTCCACCGATTGATTAACCAGCTGATCAAGGTTGAGCCGCAAGAGCTTCCCGCGGCAATCCTGTCGTTTTTGTTCGCATTTACGCTGATGGCGTCCTACTACGTGCTAAGACCGGTGCGTGACGCCATGGCCAGCGACTGGACCGACGCCGAACTAAGCTGGTTATGGACTCTCAACTTTTTCATCAGCGCCGCCGCCGTCCTGCTGTACGGATTTGTGGTTTCGCGAATCGAGTTACAAAGGCTGGTGCCGGGCATTTACATCTTCTTTGCCGGTTCCTTCCTGCTGTTCTACCTCGCCACCCGCTGGCTCGACGATACCGGGTTTATCGATAAGTCGTTTTACGTCTGGGTCAGTTTCTTCGCGCTGTTTCATATCTCGGTGTTCTGGAGCTTCATGTCCGATATTTACTCGAAGGCGCAATCCTTGAGGCTGTTCGGCCTGTTTGGCGCCGGCGCCAGCATCGGCGCGGTCGTCGGACCGTCGCTGCCGGTGTTGCTGGGCGCTTCGATCGGCGTTTACAACCTGCTGCTGATCGCGGCCCTGATGCTGCTATGCATTATTCCGATAATATTCTATCTGGAAAAACACCGTTCGAATCTTGCGGCCGAGGCTGACGGAAAACCCATTGTCGATTCACTGCAATCGCTCGGCGGAAACTTATTCGGGGGCTTCGTCGATTTTCTGAGCCATCGCTTTTTGCTCGGCATCGGCCTGTTCATCCTACTCTATACGCTGATGAGCACTTTCGTTTATTTCGAGTTGAAGAACGTCTTAGTCGAATACGACCGCGCCAGCCGCTCCCAGTACTGGGGCATGATGGATTTAATCGTCAACTCGCTGGCCATATTTACCGCGGTGTTTGCCACCAGCCGCCTGGCGACTCATTTCGGGCTGGCGCTAACCCTGGCGCTGGTGCCCTTGCTGATGGTATTCGGCTGGATCGCGGTGGCGGTCGCGCCCGGGCTCGGCCTCTTGATCGCGCTGCAAATCGTCCGCCGGGCCGGCAACTATGCGATAACACGACCCGGACGGGAGATGCTGTTTACCGGGGTCGAGCGCGAAACCCGCTTCAAAACCAAACCGGTGATCGATATCGTGGTCTATCGAGGCGGCGATGTCGTTGCCGGCTGGACCTACACCGGCCTGGCTCAGGGCGTCGGCCTCGGCCTCGGCGCGATCGCAATGATCGCGGCCGTGATTGCGCTGCTATGGACGCTGGTGGCATTATTCCTCGGTAACCGCTATGAGAAAAACAGCAGCACCCGATCAACCGAGAGCCTGCTGTCGGAGACTTGATATGAATACCCAGGTAAAAGGTTGTTCCCGCCGTAAATTTTTAAAAGCCGGCGCCGCCGCGGCCCTCGCCTATGGACTCGCGCCGACGCGGGGCATTGCAGCGAGGCCCGCGCTCATCAAGAAAAAGATCCCGTCCAGTGGCGAGCAACTGTCGGTAATCGGCCTCGGCACTTCGCGCACTTTCAATGTCGACAGCAGCAGTGCCGCGCAGTCGCCGTTGCTGGCGGTGATGCAGGCATTTTTCGACCACGGCGGTCAGTTGATCGACTCGTCGCCGATGTACGGCAGCGCCGAAGCAGTCACTGGGGTGCTATTGCAAAATGTAAGCAACAAAACCAGGCTATTCAGCGCCACCAAGGTTTGGACCAACGGTAAAAACCAAGGCATCGACCAGATGCGGCGGTCGATGCAACGCCTCGGCGTCGATCAAATCGACCTGATGCAGATTCACAACCTGCGCGACTGGCAAGTTCATCTCGAGACCCTGCAGGAATGGAAGGCGCGGGGAAAAATCCGCTACCTCGGCATCACCACGTCGCACGGCCGTGACCACGACGAACTCGAAACCATATTGCAACAGCATGCGCTCGATTTCGTGCAATTCAGCTACAACATCGAGGACCGTGAAGTGGAACGGCGCCTACTGCCGCTGGCGCAAGAACGCGGCATCGCTACCCTGATCAATCGCCCCTATCAGCGTGGCAGCCTGTTTCACAAGGTCAGGGGTAAACCCTTGCCCGACTGGGCGACGGAAATCGATTGCGCCAGTTGGGGGCAGTTTTTTCTGAAATTCATCGCTTCGCATCCGGCGGTGACCTGCATTATCCCGGCGACCTCGAAGCTCAAGCATATGCTCGATAACATGGGTGCCGGTTACGGCGGCCTGCCCGACGCACCGACGCGGCGGCGTATGATCGAATACCTCGAGTCAATTTGATCCCGCGAAGATTTTAACCCGAGTCGGTCGACTATTTGCCGCGGACATACCAGTGATCGTGAAAGGTGGCGACCCAGTGCGGACGGTAAGCTACCAGCAAGGTCATTACACCGCCGTTAATGAAGGCTTCGCCAAACATCAACAACGGTAGAATCTGCATGAAGTTCCTGGAAATCGAGCCTGCCGGCTGCACGCCCGCGACATGCTGCAATCCGGCAGAGGCGGCCCCCGCCAGCAAAATGGACAGGCCGCCGGCAAGAAAAGCATTGAGAAATATGTAGATAAAGTAATTATGCGGCAAACGGCGCTGACAGAAGTATAAAAACAGCCGGGTAAACGCTACCGGCAATGCGCCCATGAGCAGCAGGTTAATGCCAAAGGCTTCCCAACCGGCGGGACCCGCGAGTGTTGCAACCGCGACCACCAGGCTTGCTGCCACCAGAGCGAATTGCCACTCGAACATCAGGCACATCAGCGTCATGCCCAATAGATGGAAACCGAGACCATCCTGAATTCCGCCGCGCATCACCCACAGCAGGCTCAACATGACGACGGTGCCGAAAAATATATGCTGTGCTTCACCGTCGCGAATCTTCGACCAAGGCGCGCAAAACAGGGCGGCGAGTATCAGCAGTGCGGATAAAACGCCGCCGACCCACAGGTAAGCCTCCGGAAACAAATTGGCGGGAATATCCAAGCTTGCTTAGTCCTCGTTAGCGTACAAGACCTGCCCAAGGTAGATATATTAGCACCTACTTATATACGTTAGCATTCAGTTTTCGCGATTTCGGTTACATTCGACATATGCCAAACGGGCACTGTCCCACCCGAGCCAAGGAGATAAAGATGAATTCCAGATTGTTACCTGCAATAGTTGTACTGCCGCTGATGTTGAGCCCATATATCAGGACGGCTAACGGCGTCGATGCCGACCCGGCGCAACTGAAACAGCAAGCGATGGCCATTGTCAAAAGCTACGGTCGAGCGTTGAAGCCCGAACTGCAAATGGCGCTCCAGGACGGCGGACCGGCATATGCGATATCCGTATGCGCCGAAAAGGCCCCGGCCATCGCACGGCGTCTCAGCAGCGATACCGGATGGGAGGTGAAACGAGTCAGCCTCAAGGCGCGCAACCAGACTGCTATCCCCGACGCCTGGGAAGAAAAGCAACTACGCCAGTTCGATCGACGCCAGGCCGGCGGCGAGACCGCCGCGAAGATGGCTTACGCCGAGATCGTTGACGGCAGCTTCCGTTTCATCAAGGCGCAGGGCGTGGAAGGCCTGTGCCTGAATTGCCACGCCGCCGAACTCAAACCCGAAGTCGAGGCCGCGCTTAGGCTGAAGTATCCCGCTGACCGGGCCCGCGGCTACACAGCGGGTCAGATACGCGGCGCTTTCAGTCTGTCCCTCGATCTGTAAATCGAACCGGCCGGCGACCTTAAGCCCGCTTAGGACAGGATACTTTTACCGACTTCGACACTCACCGAACGGGCGGTTTCCAGGCATTGGTTAATCTCAGCCTGCGACAAATCGATCAGCGCCCTGATCTCGGCATCGATTAATTCGCCGGCATCGACCGGGCTGGAGGTATTCTGGCCGGCATAGGCATGGGCCAGGTGTAACAGAGCGGTTTCCAATTGCTGCGATGGCGCCGCCGCCGGATTCGGATGATATCGCACCAGGTCTTGCAATTCCGTCGGCAGATTCCAGTTAGCCAACAGCATGGCGGCAATATCGCCATAATGACAACCCAGCAGTTGCAGCTGAACTTGGTGCAGCGGACGTCCGGTTTGCACCGCTACCCGAATGGTTTCGCGCGCGTGATCCGGCAACTTGGCGCAGAGCACAAGATGACCGATTTCATGCAACAGCCCGCCCATAAACATGCGATCGCTGCGGCTGATTTTCATGCGTCCGGCCAATTGCTGCGATAACACACCGGTATAGAGGCTGTTGTGCCAGAACGGCTTCAACGGCAGAATATCGTTCGGCAGGTCGAGACTCGAAATTGCGGCAACACCCAGCACCAGATGGTGCAATTGATCGATACCGATCAAATTGATCGCCCGGGATACGCTGTCCACCGGTTCGGGAAACCCGAAATAGGCGCTGTTGACTATTTTAAGCACGCGGGTCGACAGGTTGGGATCGACACTGACGACCTGGGCAAAATCGTCGATGTCCGATCTCTCGTCATCCATTAGACGACGCACTTTCAGGTAAACTTCGGGCAGGGAAATTAGTCCGGTGATTTCCTGTAATTTTTGTTCAATTTCTCGCATTGCTGCAACTTTAAATTGTTGTCGGAGGGTCGATTAAGATCGGACGGCCCTGCTGCTCGCTTCAAACCAGTATAGTTTAAATATTATTAACCCGGCGACTTAATATGCCGCCGCCTACGGGAGCGCGTCGAACCGCTGCGAAAGTCTTTTCGGACCGCTGCCGTCGACCCGCCGCGTTAGCCGGTCAGCGCATAAATTAAGTCGATTCCAATGCCGTTACCCTGTAAAGTTCAGGCAAAACAAACATTGAGGGGATGGACGATGGCCAAGACCGCAGAATATCTCAAACGCTTCATGAATGGCGTTAAGAAGCGCAATCCGGGGGAACTGGAATTCCATCAGGCGGTATCGGAAGTGGCGGCGACCATTTTTCCGTATATCGCGGACAAGCCGATTTACCACAAGATGCAAATCCTGGAACGCATGGTCGAACCCGACCGGGTTGTCATGTTTCGCGTGCCCTGGACCGACGACAAGGGTAATATTCGCAACCAGCGCGGTTATCGGGTGCAGTTCAACAATTCAATCGGTCCCTACAAAGGCGGGCTGCGTTTTCATCCTTCGGTGAATCTGAGCGTGCTCAAGTTTCTGGGTTTCGAGCAGACTTTCAAAAACAGCCTGACCGGATTACCCATGGGCGGCGGCAAAGGCGGTGCCGACTTCAATCCCAAAGGCAAAACCGACAACGAAGTGATGCGCTTTTGCCAGTCCTTCATGACCGAGCTGCACCGGCATATCGGCGAAGATACCGACGTTCCGGCGGGCGATATCGGGGTCGGCGCCCGCGAAATCGGGTTTCTATTCGGCCAATACAAACGCATTGAAAATCGATTTGTCGGCGTGCTCACGGGCAAGGGCATGGAGTTCGGCGGCAGTAAAATCAGAGCCGAGGCTACCGGCTATGGCACCGTGTATTTCATGCAAAACATGCTGCAACGCATTGGCGACGACATGCAGGGCAAGACCGTATGCATATCGGGTTCGGGTAACGTGGCTAGCTACGCCGTCGAAAAAGCGAACCACCTCGGCGCTAAGGTCGTGACTCTGTCCGATTCGTCGGGATTTATCCATGACCCGGATGGCATCGATGCCGATAAACTGGCCTATGTCATGGATCTCAAACAGGTGCAGCGCGGCCGCATCGGCGAATATGCCGAGCGCTATAAATCGGCGACCTTCCATGAAGGCCGACCCTGGGGCGTAACCTGCGATATCGCCCTACCCTGTGCCACGCAAAATGAAATCAACCGGGAGGAAGCCGAAACGCTGCTTAAAAACGGTTGCATCGGCGTCTCCGAAGGCGCCAATATGCCGACCGAACTGGCCGGCATCGATGCTTTCCAGCATGCCAAAATCCTCTATGCGCCGAGCAAGGCCGCAAATGCCGGCGGCATCGCGGTATCGGGGCTGGAAATGAGTCAGAACAGCGCGCGCATCGCCTGGAGCGAGCAGGAACTCGATGATTTGCTCAAGCATACGATGCAAAAAATTCACGACAGCTGTGTCGAGTATGGTAACAACAAAGACCATGTCGACTACCTCGCGGGCGCCAATATCGCCGGTTTTATCAAGGTCGCCGACGCCATGCTGTCTTTCGGCCACACCTAACCGGCTTATCTCACCGCTACCGGCAATAAGCTTCGGACGCAAGTATTGCGAAAAACGTCGCTTCCGAACGGTCAGCGCGATTTCAGAAAATCGATTACCTGGTCGCGTTGGTCTAACACCAGGAATAAACCCAGGTCATCGGCCTGCATCCGCGATACCGCAAGCTTGACGCCCGCCAATGGGGACTGGGGGCAAAAATAATCTGATCTTCGCCAAGACCGCTTTTCAGGCAGGCCTGTTGCAAGATTTTACTGACTTCACCCGGTTCGCGACCCCGCAAATACACTTCGACTTCGGCGATCACGACATGATCGGGTTCGAGCGTACAGACGCCGTTTGCGATGGCGGCAATCTCATCGTCCGAGCGATCGCCGGCCGATCCGAACAAAGCCCATTTGCGCCGTGCCGGCATGCGCCCGACGGTATCGGCAACCGCCGCTACGCTATGCGCGTTGTGGGCGAAATCGACGATTACGCGAGCCGAGTTAGCCAGCTCGAAATGGTTGAGCCGCCCCGGATTGTCGTGCTCGTCGCTATTGAATTGACTCAGGCCGGCAGCCATCTGCGCCTGGCTGTAACCCATGGCGCTGGCCACCCCGACCGCCCCCGAGCGCATTGCGAATATTGTGCAACGCGGCGCCGTTGAGCGCCATTGGGATATCGTTGACTGCACAAATCCGTTCGAATCCTTGGCCATCGTAGAAAACGATGTGGCCGTCTTCGCAGAAACAGCAGCGCTCCCGATTCTCGATTTGTTGCCTGATTTGAGGATTATTTTTGTCGAGGCTAAACCAGCACAGATTCGGCAGCGGGTTGTCGTGCAAGAAATCGACCATGCCGCTATCGTCGGCGTTAACGACCAAAACTCCTTGATCGGCCAGGGTTTTGCGCACCGCAAACTTGGTTTCGGTCAGGGCCGCCAGGGTATTCACACCATATTGCCCGAGATGATCGTTGGCGACGTTGGTCACCAGCGCGGCGCGCGCGCGCCGCAGCGGTAAACCGCGCCGCAGGATACCGCCGCGCGCAACTTCGAGAAATGCGACCTGTAGGCGCGGATCGCGCAGCAACAGGCGCGCACCTCCGGGCCCCGAAAAATCGCCCTGCTCGAGAATTTCGTCGCCGACCCGGACGAAGTCGGTGGAGGTTACGCCGGAGGTCTGATTGGCGGCACGCGCGATGCCGTCGAGCAAGCGCACGCTGGTAGACTTGCCGTTGGTGCCGGTGATCATCGCTACCCGTATATCGTGAATCGATTGCCAGTCGATTTGTTCGACCGGCGGTATTTGTGCAACGCTGTAGCAGCTACTGCCTTCACCGTGACCGATGGAGACGATGTCGTCGTCGACCAGGAAGTCGACGCCATGTTCACTGGCCGCGTGCTGCAGTTCGATCAGGGCGTCATTCTTTTCGGATTGTATTTCATCGAAAATATCCTGGATTAGTTGCTCCTGTGATTCGACCGCGACCTGTAGCAGTTCGCAGGCGCAGAAATACCAGGCGGTTTCGAGCACCATTACCGCGCTGTAGAGCTGATCGATGGGGGCGGCCAACAGCAGGTTGAAGCCGTTTTCGAAGCGGCGGTGGGTTAGCTTCGGCTGCCGCCAATGCAGTTGCGTCAGCAGCGCGTCGACCTGCCGATACCAGCAGTCTAGCACCCCCTCCATATCCATATCCCGCACCAGCACGTCGAGGATGGCGCCGGTGTCGCTCCACACCAGCGATGGACCGGTCAGGCGACGGCAACCGTCGAGAATCAGAGATTCGGAGTCGGGATGCGGAATATCCATGGCGGCCCGGCAATATCCTAGTCGGCGTCTTCGGGTTCACTGCTCGCGAGGCGCACGCCACGCTCGTCGATAATGAGCTCTTCGTCCTGGTCAAGCACGAAGCGTTTTTCTTTTTCCGGCACAAATACCTTGGTGCCGGGTATGGTTTCCTTGGATTCCCGCTTGTCGCTGTTGAGATTGATGATCTGCTTCCAGCTGCGGCTCAAATCATCTGCGGTAATCACCAGCAAATCGCCTTCCTCCGCGGCGTTGAGCGCATGATCGATGGCGGCCTCTTCCTCGGCGATCACGGTGATATTTTGATCATCGACGCCGAGTTCGAGCAAATACTTACGCACCAATTGCGGCAGCTCGTCGTGACCCCGTCCGCGGCGATTGATATCGGCCTTGCAAACGAAGTGCGTGAACTGCGGCAAACAGGCTTCGCAGGATTCTCGAATATCCTCGTCGCGCCGATCGCCCGGTACCGAGAACACGATAGTGCGCCGGCCCGGCGGATCGAGCCGATCGGCCAGTTCCGCCATGGCGCGAAAGCCGGCCGGATTGTGCGCGTAATCGAGAATGACCTTGAACGGGTGTTCGTTATAAACGTTGGTCCTCCCGGGGCTCTGGAAGAACGAGGTATCGAAGGTACGCAAGCCGTTGCGAATTTCGTCCAGATCCTTGTCGAAGCTATAGGCCATCGCCGCCGCGAACATCGCGTTTTGCACGTTGTGCATGGCCTTGCCTTCGATCGTCGCCGGGATCAGGTGGGTCCATAGCAGCGGAATATGCGCGCCATTGTCGTATATCGTAATCATGTCGCCGTTAATGCCCTGTTCCAGCACCACGGCGCGGCCGATGGCGCGAATGTGCTCGCGCACCAGGCCATGGGTTGGATCCATGGTGACGTAACACAGGTGCCTGGCACGGGTATGGTCGGCCATTTTCAAGCACAGTTTATCGTCGGCATTGAGCACCGCGGTATCGTTGGCAACGCGTACCACGGTTTCCTTGACCTTCGCCAACTGTTCCAGGGTTTCGATACCACCGAGTCCCAGGTGATCGGCGCTAATGTTGATGCAAGCCGCGACGTCGCATTCGCTGTAGCCGAGCCCGGCGCGCAAAATGCCGCCGCGCGCGGTTTCCAGCACCGCGAAATCGATAGTGGGATCGCGCAGCACGATCTTGGCCGACTGCGGACCGGTCATGTCGCCCTTGACGGTAACGCGACCGTCGACCTGGATACCGCCGGTCGAGGTCATGCCCACCACGTGACCGCTGGTTTTCATGATATGGGTCAGCATGCGCGTGGTGGTGGTCTTACCGTTGGTGCCGGTGATTGCCGCCACCGGGATGCGGCTCGGCGTTCCCGGGGGATACAGCATGTCGAGCACCTTGCCGGCGACGTCGCGCGGTTCGCCTTCGCTGGGGGCGACGTGCATGCGAAATCCGGGACCGGCGTTGACTTCGACGATGGCACCGCCGACATCCTTGTAAGAATGGGTAATATCGTCGGTAATAAAATCGACACCACCGATATCGAGACCGACTGCACGCACTGCACGCACCGCCATTTCACGATTATCGGGATGCACTACATCGGTTAAATCGATAGCGGTGCCGCCGGTGGATAGATTGGCGGTCGAGCGCAGAAAAAAGACTTCGTCTTTTGCCAACCTGGTTTTCTCGGTGTAACCGGCGTCTTGCATCAAGCGTTTTGCCTGAGCATCCAGTTCGAGCCGGGTCAACACTTTTTCGTGACCGATACCGCGCCGCGGATCGGAGTTGACGATATCGATCAATTCCGCAATCGTCTTTTTGCCATCGCCGACTACATGACCGGGCACGCGCTTGGCGACCGCAATCAGTTCATTATTGACCACCAGCATGCGGTGGTCATAACCGGTAACAAAGCTCTCGGCCAGCACATAGCGCGACCTACCCTGTTCGCGTGCTACGTGAAAAGCCTCGCGCACCTGTTCATCGCTAGTCAGGTTGATGCTGATGCCGCGTCCATGGTTGGCATCCAGCGGTTTGATGACCACCGGAAAACCCATCCGCTTGACCGCGTTGACGGCTTCGTCTTCATTGGTGAACATGGTCTGTTTCGGCACCGGTAAACCCATATCCTTGAGAATGCTATGCGTACCCTCCTTATCGCTTGCCAGCGAGGTGGCGATGGTACACTGGTGTCGCTGGTTACCGTAGCCTGGATGCGTTTTTGATACTTTCCGTGGCCGAATTGCACCAGGCTGTAATCGTTGAGGCGCAACCATGGAATATCGCGCGCCTCCGCGGCGTCTACCAGCGACTGGGTGCTGGGGCCGAATTCGCGCCGCTGGGCGCGGTGCACAAATTGTTCCAACTCGGTCTCGAAATCGAATTCGGGGTCGATCGCATAGTCGACCTGCTGCTGCAAATGCTTAGGCAGCAGGTGCATTAGCAGGCGTAGCGCCAAATGCCCGGCCTCGATGCCGGCATCGCGCTGTTTGTAAGCGTATACCATGTTATACATGCCGGTTTCACCGGTGGTGCGAGTGCGCCCGAAGGTGACGCCCGAACCCGCGATATTCTGAATTTCGAGCGCGACGTGTTCCATGATATGCCCCATCCAGGTGCCTTCGTCTTCGGTTAGTCGGCGAATAAAACCACCGGCCTCGCGATAGGAGCAGCCATGTTCTTGCAGACTGGGCAAGGTCTGTTGCAAGCCGTCGGTAAATTCCTTGCCGCATTTAACCGAAGGCCAGTCAACCAGTAGCCCGATATCCAGCACCATGCGGATGACCGGAAAATTAGCGTAAATATTGGGGCCTACGTAAACATTGGTTGCAGTGATCTTCATCGTTGCCTCTGCTATTTAGGTGGGAAGGGCTTGCGCTCGTAGATGTCGAAACGGCAGCCCTTCGACAGAATATGTAACTTCAGATCGAGCAGGCTCAAGGACTCGTTTTTCCTGGCCCGATCCATGGAAGAGTAACTTAAATGCTCGGGGTCGATGATCGTGACATTGCCGCTGCCTACGACTTCGAACACATTGTCGGGCGCGATAAAAATCGCGGTGTCTTCATCGATGCCGACGCCCATCATGAACGGGTTATAAGAAACCGCGGTCAATAACCGGCCCAGACGATCGCGCTGACTGAAATGCTGATCGATGATGACCGCATTGGTCAATCCCAGGCCGGGCGCCAGGTTGACGCCATCGGCGCGTGCCGACAGGCCCATCGATCCGCCGGCGATCATATGCTCGGGCATGATCGCGGCGCCGGCCGAAGTACCGGCCACATGCACACCCGAGGCATTCAGGCGCCTGACTTTTTGCGCCACCAGGGTACCGCCCAATATGGTCGACAGGCGCAACTGGTTGCCGCCGGTGATAAAGATACCGCTCGCGCCCTCCAACTGGTCGATATACTCCTTGCGATCCGCATCGGCGCGTTCGACGATCGGCAGTGAAACCGCGCCGGCGACGCCGATCTTATTAAATATCTCGATATATCGATCGCCGGTGTCGGCCAGGCTAGAGGCGGTCGGGATTATCACGATGCGCGCCTTGCGCCCGCCGCAAAGTTTGATGAAACGGCGGAGTACACGCATCGAACCGGTACGCTCTTCGGCGCCGCCGATCGGGATTACAAAACCGCGGGTGGTATCTTGTCGTTTGGGGGACGGACTCATAAAACTCTCTAACTTGTTATTCTTCGAACAAACCGCTGATCAACTGCTCTTTATTTTTCAATTGCCAACGACCGCGGGCCATCACGCTATCGATCCGGTTATCCTGATCCACCACCAGTAAGTCGGCATCGCGCCCCGCGGCGATGCTGCCTTTCTGTCTCAAGCGGAGCAGCTGTGCAACATTGCTGGTCATAAATGGTAACACGGCCTCGGTGGCTAAGCCGTTATCGAGTAAATTCTTGAAACATTGCGCCATTGCCGAACAACTGGCGAAGCCCATTTTCAGCAACTCGCCCCGGGCGTCGAAACTCGGCACACAACCGCCGCCATCCGAACTAATCGTCAGCTTGCTGCGGTCACAGCCCTGGTCGATAAAGCGCTGTACCGCTTCCTCCGCCGACCAGCCCAGATCATCCGAATCCTGCGGGAAGGCGGTCAAATCGACATTGCATCCCAAGCCGCTGTGTTCGCAGGCCTGTTCGAACAAGGGCTTGTTACGATTGACGTGGGTCGGATTGAAGACCCGTGGCGGAATCTCGCTGATTTCGAGGCAATCGCGGATCATCGACAAGCCTCGATCGCCGTCGCCCAGGTGGAAATGCACGATACCCGCCTTACCGGTCATCAAGCCGGCAACATGCGCATCGCCGGCGATACGCAAAATTTCATCGACCGTAGGCTGGCTCGAACGATGATCGCTAAGCGCCACTTCGCCGACCCCGATCACCGGTTCCAGATTGACGATGTCGCTCCGCACCGACCCGGTCAACGTAGCCACCGGAACGTGGTATCCACCGGTATAACACCAGGCGGACAGGCCTTCTTCGCGCAATCCCATCACTTGCGACACCAGATTCTGCGGGCTACGCGTGAGATCGTCGGTGCCGAGCAAGCTCACCACGCTGGTGACGCCCGCGCTGGTGATATGACTCAAGGCCAGTGGCGGTACCCGGGTCGACGGCCCGGCTTCGCCGCCGCCGCCGGTCAGGTGCGTGTGCGCGTCGATGAAACCCGGCACCAACCTGGCACCATCGAGGTCGGTTAGGCTGACGTCGAGCGCATCGTCGAGTTGCGGTATCTGGTCACCGATGAAGGCGATCTTGCCGGCACAGACCAGCACTTGCTTCAAACCCAAAGGCTCCGGAGCAAAAACTTCCGCGTTGGTGATCAATTCAAACATGGTATGCGAGCCGGCATTAGCGGTGTCTCGATAGAGCGCGCTATTCTAAATTAAGCCCGCCAAAAAATCGCTAGAATTCGTTAGCCCGCCGCAGTTTAATTGCAGCGGATATCGACCGGCAAAACCGGTTGCGAAATCCGCGGCTAGCGTTCCACGGAGCGACCCGGCCGCGGCTCGGTTATGCCGCAGCGATAGCAATACGGCTGACGCTTCATTGATACACATCAACAACAGCTCGAATCAGCGCTTTAGAATCGGATATACCCTGATCCGGAGGTACTATGAATATTTTAAACATGGTAATAGTGGCCGCCCTGTTGATAACGGTTGCCGTGATCGGCACCGGTATCTGGTCTATGGCCCACGGCGGCGAGTTCGACAGAAAGCACTCGACCGAGTTAATGGTCGCGCGAGTGGGTATGCAGGGGGTGACCGTTTTACTCCTGCTGCTGGCGGTTTACCTATCGAGCTAATTAACCCGGCGACAAAATATCGCCGGCTTAAGAATTGCACGGCAAGCAATTCTTTGCGTTTTACCACCGCACTTGGGCGCCTGCTAGAAAGCGCCCTTTCTGCCCGCCGGAACTAACTATTCTCCGACCACCCCCGGTAGTCGAAGCGGCGGCGGATTTTCATTGAAACAGCGCCTGAGAACAACCCCGTCATTGCCGGCGTCCACTAGCGCGCCGAATGAGGCTACCGATATCTTTATGCCCCATAGCCTCGATTGCCCCCGATTCCGGTTGCGCGGAAACGGGACTGGACCGCCAAGCCTTTAAAGGCGATAGTTAGCTTTGCGTTTCAATTCTCAGGAAAAGCTGCTGATGAAATACTGGTTAATCCTGGTCGTGATCGGGATCTCAGGCTGCTCCTTCGCCAAACAATTAAAACAAAAAGTGGACGCCGTCAGGCAGCAAGTCCAAACCATCGATCAGCGCGGCAGTATTGCCGGCAAGGTAGTGAACCGCTCCGGGCGCAGTGGCCCGATTCTGGCTAGCTTGTTAAAGCGCGAGGATGGTTTCGTCCGCTGGATAGACGCCTACCCGGTTTCGGGCAACGGCGCCTACAAGTTTTTTGGCATACCCGGCTCCTACACGGTCGGTGCGTTCGTCGACGCTAACCGGGACGGTGAGTACCAGACCAGTGAACCGGCCACCTATCTCGGAGAGGATCAGAAACTCCCCACCTTTTTCGAACTGCGCGCCGACAAGAAAAATAGTCTGCAAACCCTGGTAATAAAAAATACGCTGGCGCCAGAACTGTCGGCGCGCATCGTTTACGACACCAACCAGGCGCTGCAAGCTAGCGGTCGTGTGGTCAGCCTGCGCGACCGCATGTTTTCCAGAGAAAACGCGCGGCTGGGTATGTGGCAGCCGCTGGATTTTACCGAACGCGTCGGTGGTGGCCTGTTTTTGTTGAAGGAGTACCGCCAGAATCGAATTCCGGTGATATTCGTGCACGGCATTACCGGCACGCCGGTCGACTGGAAGAAGCCCATCAGGGCCCTGGACCCGAAGCGGTTTCAGCCGCTCGTGTTTTATTACGCCAGTGGTTTACCGCTGGATGCGGTCAGCGAATTTCTATTGAAAACGGTCAACAAACTGCAAAGCCGGCACCGATTCCCGGAGTTCTATGTGGCGGCACATAGCATGGGCGGTCTGGTCACGCGCTCCTTTGTTAAAAAATACGTCGATGGCGGCAATCCTGCACGCATCGGTCTGGTCATGACCGCTAATAGCCCGATGCAAGGTTTGAAGAGCGCACAAACCGGGGTCAACTATTTTCCGATCGTGATACCCGCCTGGCGCGACGTGGCTTATCAGAGTGAGTTTGTAAAAAGTCTGCACGACTGGTCCTGGCCGACGGACATTCCCTATCACCTGGTGTTTTCGTATCTGCCCGGCGAAAAGGGCGATGGCGTGGTCGAGCTCGAGAGTCAAATCCCGCGGTCATTGCAGCAAGAGGCCAGCGGAGTCTACGGTTTTCAGGCGGAACACACGGAATTATTGCGTAAGCGGGATTTCGTGACGTTATTCAACAAACTCATGACCGACAGTCTGAAATAGAGTTTGCCGGGGCGGCGGTGCGCACAATCCGGTCTTTACTGAACGCGCATCGGCGGCATCGGACAATCGAGACAGGTCGAAATAGTGCGCACCAATTCGATGCCGCGGGTCGTCGCCCTGCCATCATGCATGATCAGCGCAACACAGGCTTTCAACAGGCGGGGTTTAACCAAGGGCTTGAGCCGCATCAGGTTATCTAAAGCGCGCTCGAGCGACTCGAGTTTGAAGGATTCTACCGCCTGAAGTTGCAGCTTGGCCAATTGCGCCTGTTCGACACCGCTGGTAAATGCCGCCCTCGCCCGCACGACATCTTTATGTTCGATCCAGGCGATTAGCGACAGCAGTGTAGCGACTTCCTTACTCACCGCCTCCAGTTTGGCATGCCTCGCTTTCGGTGGTTTGAGAAAGCCGAAATGCTGTGCCAGTTGTTGTAGCACGAAACGCCGGATAATCCATTCCCGCAGATTAACCGAACGGTCCGAAACAATGATCGCCTCCACTGCCGTTTTGAACTGGACGAATTGGTTGGGCGACATTTCGCGCAAAGCGTTAATGCCGAGTTCCAGCAGCGGTAGGCGGTACTTGTCGTCCAGCGATTTTATTTCCGGCAATAGTTTGTGCAGCAACGACAGCATATCCCGATCGGCGTAGCGGGCGACGACTTCCAATGCCGCCGTCTGGTCTTTTTGCAGCTGCACCAAAATGGCATAAACGAGTATGCGCGCGCTATAGGCATCCTGCGCGGTTTCGCGCAGCAGCGACGGCGTCGCGACGATGAGTTGCTGCACATACTCGATGTTTTCCTCGTTGAGGGTTCCGACCTCGCCGATAGCCTGTTCCGCCGAGCTGAGAATGGCCGCGGTCACGGCCAGTTTTTCAACGCCGGACCCGGGTTCGGCGGCAGCTTGCACCGGTGGAGATTCAATCACTACCGAGTTGACAAAGTTGCCGTCCCAGGTCGGTGATATCCGTTTGATACGGCTTTCCAGCGGCGGATGAGTCGCCAGCAATGACTGCCAGAAACTTTGGATGCCGTCGACGAAATAAGCGTGGCTATATTCCGGCGCGGAAGGGGCATGGATATACGAACCGACGGCGCTACCGCCTATTTTTTTGAGTGCGCCGGCAATTCCGTCTCGGTTACGGGTAAACTGAACTGCTGAAGAATCGGCCAGATATTCGCGCTGCCGGCTCACAATCGCCTTGATCCATTGACCGCAAAACGAACCCGCATAACCGATGACCATCAGGCCGAAGCCGAGCGCGGCAACCACCAGCAGGCCGGCGCCGCCCTTGCTGCTGCGCGACCTGCCGGCAAAGCGTAACGAGCGCACCAGAAAATAACCGATCAAGCCGATCAGCAAAATACCGTGCAACACCCCGATCAGGCGGATATTGAGGCGCATGTCGCCATTGGCGATATGGCTGAACTCGTGCGCAACAACACCCTGCAATTCTTCGCGGTTCAAGCGCTGTAGCGTGCCCTGAGTAACGCCGATTACCGCGTTGGCGGGTGACAGCCCGGCGGCAAAGGCGTTAATCGAAGTCTCGCTCAGCAGGTAAACCTGGGGAATCGGCATGCCGGCGGCAATCGCCATTTCTTCGACCACGTTGAGCAGTTGGCGTTGTTGCAAATCGGTGGTGGCGTGCGAAATCAAACGCCCACCGAGCATTTCCGCGACCGCCGGCCCGCCCCCCGACAACGACAATCCCTTGTACAGGCTACCGCCTAATATCAGCAGGCAAACGCCGATGCTGACGACAGTGAATTCCTGCCAGCTGTAATAGTGGTAAAGTATTTCCGGGGACACGACTACCTGCTCGGTTTTGACATAAACCAACAGACTCAGCAAAAACAGGTTGGTCAGCAGGATCAGTCCCGCGACCGCGAGCAGGAACAGCAATACCAGCCACAGGGTATTCCTGCGAGCCTTATCCTGTGCTTCGAAAAAGTTCAAGCTAAGCCGGGTCGGGCGATTCTAAAACGCAATCTTGGGCGCCGACTGGATTTCGGCACTGTCTTCGAATTCGAGCAAACTGGCGTCGCTGGCATGGCCGAACATGCCGGCGAAAACATTCTGCGGAAACGATTGCTTGTAGATATTGTATTGCATCACCTGGTCGTTGAATGACTGCCGCGCAAACGCCACCTTGTTCTCGGTGCTGGTCAATTCCTCGGTAAGCTGCATCATGTTCTGATTGGCTTTCAGATCCGGATAAGCCTCGACCAGCAGGTTGAAGCGCCCCAGGGCGCCGGCGAGACTTCCCTCGGCTTGACCCAGGCCCTGCATGCTCGCGGGGTCGCCCGGTTTTTGCTGGGCCGCCGACAGGTTATCGGAGGCGGAATTACGCGCCTTGATTACCGCGTCGAGGGTTTCGCGCTCGTGTTGCAGGTAACCTTTGGCGGTTTCGACCAGGTTGGGGATTAGATCGTAGCGCCGTTTTAGCTGCACTTCGATCTGCGAAAAGGCGTTTTTAAAACGGTTGGCCAGTGCTACCAACTGGTTAAAGATTGAAATGATATAGAT
>Ga0136654_1000209_pt1 | contig 19300 bp, 13 predicted proteins | sample InaspJWI70metaG_FD_94865 | JGI IMG/M metagenome (GOLD analysis project Ga0136654, IMG submission 94865) | Marine gutless worms symbiont microbial communities from Oahu, Hawaii - Inanidrilus sp. 1 OAHU.JWI-70 metaG (version 2) | ecosystem: Host-associated > Annelida > Digestive system >... | reverse complement strand
GTGTTGGCTGGGAGAAATCAAAATCTCGCGCCAAAGAAATCGTCAACCTGGCAAATACAAAAGGCCTCATGCAAAATGGGGAAGTAGCAATTGCTGAAGATGGGGGTATCAGAGGTGCAATCTGCAATTGCTGTGCGGATTGCTGCTACCCTCGCAGGTTGGCTGAACACCGTAACGCCCAAAAGCTTTGGCCGTTGTCGCGCTATGTCGCCGGTTATCTGAAAGACCGTTGCAATGCCTACGGCCGTTGCGCCAAGCGATGCCCAATTCAGGCATTTACATCTAAAAAGAGCAGCTTGGCTACAAAGGCGCAGTCAAGAATAATTCATTTCAATGAAGATCTATACCGCGGTTGTGGAGTCTGCAGCACTGGCTGCCCTGAAAAAGCAATTGAGATGACTGTAATTGAATGCAAACAGTCTTTAATAAGTAAAATTTTACAAAAACAATAGACCTCCGGTCTTATATCCAAAACCGAGTGCCTTACACTACGACCAAGTTACGTTGATACTCTTGCATTATTTTGGTCAGGAACTGCGGACTACGACAATGTCCTTTGGTTTGCACGGCGTTCAACATTGTCGCTGTAGCCTCAGAAATACCTGCCGTCTGATTGACTTTGGATTATGTAGACCCAATACGTCATTAGAATATCCAATGAAAAAGGCTCAATCTCTGCAGATTGGGCCTTTTTGTAAATTGGCTCCCCAAGCGGGTTGATCATCAACGCGGGCAATTTACACTTTTTACTCCAGTAGGTTATGAAAAATTGCGAATTTTTCCCACAAATTTTAATATTCCGATCCTGCCTCTTTTGTGCATTAGTTTGTCCAATTGACATGAGGTTTGACTATTGAAGAAGGAGTAGAGCCTTGTATTTGACCCAGTGCATTTTCTCACCTTTCCGGTTATCTCAACCTGGATGCCAGCGAGCACCACTCCCCTAAAGCTTGTTTACCAGCATTTTATAGTGTATGGTTGATTCTCGGATCAAGCCGTCCCACACGACCATGCAGATCGGAATCCTCTCTCCGGGAAATTCTGTGGAATTTATGGCAGATAATGGTTACTCTAAAAGAATCAGGTTACTTCACGCTTAAATCAGGTGATCGCACCTTCTGATTAGGTATAGTAAGCGTGTGAGAGCCAGGTCTATAATCACAAAATCGTGGCCTTCTAAACCCCACGAGGAGGGAGCCACCATGCCGAAGAAAAAAACCACCGATAAGCAAGAAACCAAGGCTAAATCCAAGAGCTCTGTCAAAGAATCAGGTAATGCAACTCAACAGGGAACAGCTGCTAAAAAGTTCCCGATTATTGGTTTGGGAGCATCTGCAGGTGGCCTTGAAGCGTTAAGTGCTTTCTTTTCTAAGGTCTCTGTAAATAGCGGTATGTCCTATATTGTCGTGGTCCACATGACCCCGAAACAACCGAGTATGATGCCTGATCTACTTCAAAAGATAACACAAGTTCCGGTTACAACCGCTAAAGATGGCCAATCCATCGCACCTGACCACATATACGTCATTCCACCGAACAAAGAGATTACCGTATATCAAGGCAGAATCCAGCTGCTGGATTTGGTGATGAAAAGTATCGCTCTGCCGATAGATTTGTTTTTAAGGTCTCTAGCACAAGATCAGAGAAGCAATGCTGCAGCAATCATTTTATCGGGTACCGGAACGGATGGAACTCTGGGCGTGAAAGAAATCAAAGCCAACGATGGATTAGTACTGGTTCAGTCCGAAGATTCGGCCGGCTATGACGGAATGCCCATAAGTGCCATCAGCACCGGCTTGGTGGACATGGTATTGACGCCGGAAGAGATGCCCAAAAAACTTATCCACTATTTTACGCATTCCAAAAAATCATTTGGCTTAAGACCCGCTACCCCCCCCCATTTTGATACTACTTCAGAGGATCAACAGAATTGGCTGAATAAGATATTCGCTATCCTGCGCACCCAGATCGGCCACGATTTCTCGGCATATAAGGTCAACACCTTGCTTCGTCGCATCAGCCGTCGCATGGGACTACATCAAATCGAAAATCATGAAAAATATGTGCGTTATCTACGGGAAAATCCTCGCGAGGTGGAAGCCCTTTTCCGGGAACTCTTGATTGGGGTGACTAATTTTTTTCGCGATACCGAGTCGTTTGAGGTCATTAAAAGCAACATATTACCTGAGCTATTTGCTCAGATACCGGAAGATGCCACTTTCCGGGCCTGGATTCCGGGATGTTCGACCGGTGAAGAAGTCTATTCTCTGGCGATCGTACTCCGTGAGTGCCTCGATAATATTCCCAAACGAATCAATTTGCAGCTGTTCGGCACCGACATCGATAATTACGCCATCGACAAAGCCCGCGACGGCCTATTTCCGGCCAGCATTGCCGCTGATGTGAGCCCAGAGCGCCTGAAGCGTTTTTTTACCAGAGAAGGTGAATTTTATCGCATTCGCAAGGAGATTAGAGACAGTGTGGTCTTTTCTGTCCAGGATGTGCTAAAAGATCCGCCGTTTTCTCGTTTAAACCTGCTTTGTTGCCGTAACCTGTTAATCTATCTGGATGTCGAAGCACAGAAGAAGCTCCTGCCTTTGTTTCACTATACCCTGACTCCTGATGGTATACTGATGCTGGGTTCGTCAGAGACCATCGGTGGATTTACCAAATTGTTTGAGACGCTTGACAAGAAATGGAAGATATTCAGGCGGCGGGATGTGCCGCAGGCCCTGCGCCATCCGGTCGATTTTCCCAGCGGTGATTCGATCGCAGAGCCCGTCTATGGGACATTGCCGACCGTCTCTGTTGCTCAAAAAACCAACCTCACCCAGATAGCTCAAAAGGCGATCCTCGATCAATTCGCACCAACAGCGATTCTGATCGATGCCAAAGGTGAAATTTTGCATGTTCAGGGCCGTACCGGCAAGTATCTTGAAACACCCAGTGGTCCTCCCAGCCAAAATATCTTGGATATGGCCAGAGAAGGCCTGCGCATTGAGCTGTCATCAGCTATCCGGACTGCCAAAGTTTCCGATAAACAAATCACGCGCAGTAATATAGGGGTAAAAACCAATGGCGAGGTTCAAATGATCAATCTGCATGTGAGCCCCCAGCGAACGCCGAAGGAACTTGCCGGACACTTTCTGGTGGTATTTGAAGACATTGAAATTGTTTCCGGGGTTTCTGGTTCAGAACAGGACGCTCAGGGCGAAAAGACACTGGATTCTTCAAAGATTGCTGAGTTGGAACGCGAACTTCATAGTGCCCGCGAAAGTCACCAGACCACCATTGAAGAATTGGAATCTTCCAATGAAGAGCTCAAATCCACCAACGAGGAGCTGCAGTCTTCGAATGAAGAACTCCAGTCCACCAACGAGGAGCTGGAATCCTCCAAAGAAGAGCTTCAATCGCTAAACGAAGAACTGCATACGGTCAATGCCGAACTTCAAAATAAGGTGGAGGAGCTTTCCGCGGCTCATGACGACATGCGCAACCTTTTAAACAGCACGAATATCGCAACCATTTTTGTGGATAACGACTTACGTGTGCGACGATTCACTCCTGAGGCGACCAGCATTGTCAATCTTATCCAGACCGACATCGGACATCCCCTTCAGCACGTAGTGACCAATCTACTATACCCAGATATGATAGTTGATCTGACAGAAGTATTAAAAAAGCTCACAACTAAGGAAATCGAGGTGCAATCCAAGGAAGGTTATTGGTACATTATGCGAATCATGCCTTATCGGACCATCGAAAACCGAATCGACGGTGCGGTCCTTACCTTCTCAAACATCGATGATCAAAAAAAGACGCAGGATGTTCTTAAAAGTTCGATGAGAGAAGCGGACCAAGCCCGTGAGCTTGTGCGCGCCGTATTCGACATGAATACCGATCCCATGGCAGTACTTGATGACAATGGGAAAATGATCATCGCCAATACGGCTTTATCTGAGATTTTGGAAGTACTTCAAAAAGATATTCATGGAACGGAGTTGCTTGGCTTTCAATCGGGTGTTCTGGAACAAGCAACGCTAAAATCAAAATTAAAATCCGCGTTAGAGAATGGCCAGAATTTTAAAACCAAAGCCATTGAAATTAATTCACCAGCAGGGAAACAAGTATTTGCGATTAAAGGCAGTATCATCAAATTAGATGCTGATTTTCCATACCGTATCCTTTTGCAATTTGATAAGCAACGGTGAGAGAGGGGGCAGAAATTGGGCGACAACCAAGAGACCCGCAGCAAATTCGATCAGCTTCGAAAGCAGGCGGTAGAATTGATCCGACAGAGGCCGGATTTCACCTCAAATACACCCTCCGATGCACTTGAGCTGATTAATGAATTGAGAATTCATCAGGAAGAACTGGAAATCCAAAACGAAGAGCTCAAACGGGCCCAGCAGGAAATCTCTAAACTGCATCTTGAATATGAGAATCTGTATGAATTTGCCCCGTGCGGGTATGTGACTTTAAATGACAAGGGGATAATCACCCGCGTTAACCTAACCGCAGCAGCGCTTCTAAAATCAGCTCGAAAGTTTCTTTTGTATTCAGGTATAAGCGAGTTTATTTCCGCAGGTTGGGAAGATACCCATATAACTGCCCGGCATAAGGCCGCAATAACAGGAGAAAAACAGAGTATCGAGCTGCCCCTAAAAGGAGAAAAGGAATCTACTCATTGGGTTCGGGCAGACATTGAGGCGGATCGAGACGAAAGCGGCACGGTGATTCAGTGGCGGATGGTGCTGATGGACATCACTGCAAAAAAGGAGGCTGAGGCGGCGCTGCAAGAAAGTGAGGAACGGTTTCGGCAGCTATTTGAGAATGCGCCGATTGCTTATCAAGCCCTTGACAAACGGGGTAATTTTATCACAATCAATGAAACATGGGCGTCCCTCCTAGGATACTCCAAAGCCGAAGTCATTGGAAGAAACTTCTCAGATTTTCTGCATCCGGCCTGGAAAGAGCAATTCAAGAAAAGCTTTTCTCACTTCAAAACGGTGGGGGAGATCCTGGGCTCTGAGTTTGTCATGCGTAAAAGGGATGGAACCGATATTCTCGTTTCGTTTCAGGGTAAAATCGGCATGGATGCCAAGGGAGAATTCATGCAAATCCACTGCGTCTTTTATGATATCACCGCACAGCGAAAGGCTGAAGAAGACAAAAGAAGGCTCGAAGCACAACTCAGACAAGTTCAGAAAATGAAGGCCATTGGAACGCTTGCCGGTGGCATTGCACACGATTTCAACAACCTATTGATGGGCATTCAAGGCCGTGCCTCTATTATCTCCATAGATCTTGATCCGGCTCATCCCTTACAGGAACATGTCAAGGATATTGAGAAGACCATTCGAAGCGCGGCGGATCTCACAAAGCAATTGCTGGGCTTTGCACGCGGCGGCAAGTATGAGGTTAAACCTGTCGATATCAACAAACTGGTGGCGGCCAGTGCGGAGATGTTCGGCCGCACTCGCAAACAGATCCGAATCCACACCAAGGCGCATCCGGGTCCATTAGTGGTCGACGCTGAAAGGCAGCAGATCGAGCAGGTATTGCTGAATATTTTCGTCAATGCCTGGCAGGCGATGTCCGACAGCGGTGAGATTTTCTTGGAAACATCAATCACCAGCCTGGACGAGACGGCCTGCAAACCATACCAGATCGAGCCGGGTGATTTCGTTAAAATCTCGGTGACCGACACAGGAATCGGCATGGATGAGAAGATCCTTCAGCAGATTTTCGATCCGTTTTTTACTACGAAAGAAAAAGGTCGGGGGACCGGTCTCGGGCTAGCTTCCGCCTACGGCATCGTCAAGAACCACGGCGGCATCATCAAAGTTAACAGCGAAGTCGATCAGGGTTCCACATTTAACATCTACTTGCCAATATCAGAGCAGGAACCATACCAGGAACCCTACCAGGAAGTATCCGCTCCAGAAAAACTGGTCAAAGGAACAGAGACCGTCCTGCTGGTAGATGATGAAAAAATGATCATCGACGTAGGTAAGGCTTTGTTGGAAAGACTTGGCTATCATGTTATTGTTGCAGAAAGTGGTGAGCAAGCAGTTGATGTCGTTCGACGAATGGTTGACGAAATTGATCTGGTGGTCCTGGATATGATCATGCCGGTAATGGACGGCGGCAAAACCTTCGACCGCATTCGTGAAATACAACCAACGCTGCCCGTGATCCTGTCCAGTGGATACGCGATTAACGGTCAAGCCTCAAAAATCATGAAAAAGGGGTGCAACGGGTTTATTCAAAAACCGTTTAGCATTTCAAATCTATCTCACAACGTCCGAACAATACTGGATGAGGCAAAGGATTCTTATAGGAAGTAATTGTCCTATTTATCCATTGTTGCCTCTAGATTGTGCTTACAAAAAAACAATAATTTACTCAGACTCCCACCCGAATGGAGACATTTTCTGAAGCAGCTAGACGATCCTAAGGAGTTCCAAAAATATTCCGAAAGAAAACTTCGAAGTTACGATCCAGGCAAATTCCCCTGCAACCTTTGTCCAATCATGAAAAGGACCTACCGTGAGCCGGTCAATGGATCTGCGAACTGATCCTGTCACGTATATTTTTTGAAATAGTGTTAACCAGTTTTTCAGCAGGAAAATTCCATGAGTGAAATTGCTCGGAAGGAAGGTCTTACCCGAGCAAGGGTCACTCAGATTATAAATCTGCTGAAGCTGCCGGCTGATATGCAGGTTTTTTTGTTGGGACTTGAGGATGCCAAACAGATCCGTAAATATTCAGAAAGGAAACTGCGAGGCCATCATGAACAAGATCAGTTTCATTAGAGTCTATCTAATATCAATCAGCTATCTGGGACTTCTTGGAATTGTCATTTACGGAATGAAAGGTTTAGCGATTGCCTTTGTCGTGGCGATTCCAATTTCCAAATTATGGGTATAACGCTACCTACTCCTAACCAACCCCATACCCTCTATTAGAAAGTTTAAACAATAAAAAGGCGACCGAGGAAGGTTTTCGAGATTTTTTATAATTGCTGCTGCCCATTATATGAGGACTAATGGTCGTAGTCCTCACCTCAGCATCTTTCGGCAAGCAAATGGACATTAGATACATGAATGGATTTTATGCCAATCTCGCGGCTTCCCACCCTACAATGGCTTTTTTTCTCTCTGACCCCCAGCGATATTGATGGATCTTGCCAGATTTGGAAATCACACGATGGCACGGAATAAGATACCCAACAGGGTTGATGGCAATCGCATTGGCAACCGCACGAAAGGCTTTGGGATGCCCAATCAGTGCGGCAATATCCTGGTAGCTTACGATGCTTCCTACAGGGATCGTTAATAGCGCTCGCCATACGTTTACTTGAAAGTTTGTACCTTTAAGGTGTAAATGGAAAGGACGTGAATTAGCAGGTTGCTTCAGACGAAATATGCGGCTCACAATTTGACGGATTCGCGTTTCTTCCTCATAGAGGGTCGCTTCAGGGCAGTTCTGCTGCAAATGTTTGAATGCTTCAGCTCTGTTATCTTTATCGACAAACCCAAGATAACAAATACCCCTCTCGGTAACGGCAACCAGACATTGCCCAAACGGGGTATAATCAAATCCGTATGAGATCTCCAAGCCTGCCCCCATTTTTTTAAACTCACCAGGCGTCATTGCTTCGAAGGTAACAAGAAGGTAACAAACAGATCATGCAACCGACCGGGTCCTGAAAGCCCTGCATCTAAAGCGGTATCGAGAAGACTTCTGGAATCGGCCAATCTTTTCTTTACATATTCAAGGGTTAAAATCTGCTGGAACTGAATAGGGCTGATTCCGGCCCAACGCTTAAATAATCGATTAAAATGATATTTGCTCAGATGCACGCTCTCGGAAATTTGATCAAGCGCAGGCTGAGATGTGAAGTTGTTTTCTATAAAGCGAATTGCCTTTTCAATTCGCTGATAAACTTCGGACTGTTGTGAAAAATCGGTAGCACTTATTTCACCCTCCATATTCTTGTTTTCAAATTTATTCTATCTGAATCAATTCCCGATAGCCACCCGAATCTTGCTCAATAATTCAGCAACATTCGGGTGGCCTATGCCATGTTGATATGTTTAATATTAGATAATCAAACCGGGGCATGTTAAATCTTAATTGTCCATAAACATCTTATGGAGGATATGAGAAATGAAATCGAACCATACGATCATGAATTATCGTCATATAAAAGCAGAGACTGACAATCCTACAATTAACAGCGTGATGGGATAAAAGGAATGGGGAGGGGAAAAATGAGTGTAATAAAGACAGTATGCCAAAGGGATTGCCCTGACACCTGCTTTATAGATGTGACCGTTGACAATGGAAGGATCATCTCCACGAAAGGATGCCGGTTGAATCCGGTCACACAGGGATTTCTATGTCCGAGGGGAATGGGCGATCCAAAGCGGGTGTACAGCAAGAATCGCGTTCTATATCCCCACATCAAATCAGGCGGTGACCACGAAGACCGGTTTGTCCGTAAAACTTGGGAAGAATGCATATCGGTTGTGGCGAAAAAACTAAAGAAGACGATTGAAGTTTATGGGAAGGAATCGGTGCTGTTGTATGATTATCCGGGGAATCAGGGATTCCTTACATGGCAGTTTCCGAGAAGACTTTGGTTCGCATTAGGGGCAACCACAACCGATTATTCTCTTTGCGCTAATTCCGGTCACGAGGGAATCGGACTACATTATGGGTTATCATACGGTAAGCAACCGGAAGAATTGACCAAAATGAAAGCCATTATATTCTGGGGCAACAATTCAAAAGTGAGTTCTCCCCATCAATGGGTATTTGCGCTTAAAGCCAGATCTGAAGGAAACGCAACCATCATAAGCATTGATCCGAGGAAGAGTCCAACATCAGAGGCTTCTGATATATGGATCAATCCTCGCCCCGGAAGCGACGTGGCCTTGAGCTACGGCATCGCAAGAAGCCTCATTCGTAGAAATGGTATCGATTCAGAATTTCTTGATAATAGTACAAGCGGCTACAACGACTATCTTGATGAGGCATTGAAATGGACGCCCGAACGAGTGGAGCGGTATACCGGGGTATCAAGGGATGCCATAGAGAAAATCGGTGACATATTGATTGCCAACCGCCCTGCCGTTTTTATGATCGGCTTAGGTCTTCAAAAATCGATTCAAGGTGCTGAAGTGGCGAGAGCCGTATCTTTGCTTCCCGCATTACTGGGTTACCACAGAGGGTTTCATTACACCGACAGCCCCGGTCGTTTTGTGGACTGGGGATACATCAGCGGCGCCCGCCTGTCCCAGATCGAGGGAAAAGTCGTTAACCAGGTATCCATCGGCGACCGGTTGAAAGCGGGAGAGCTCAAATTTGTCTTTGTTTTCGGGTCAAATCCGGTAGTGACCTTACCGAATCAATCGGCCGTACGAAAAGGATTTAACAGGAAAGATGTTTTCGTTGTGGCGCATGACACACATTGGTCGGAAACTGCTGAGTATACCAATATCGTTTTACCGGCCCCTACGTATCTTGAAAAAAGAGATATCAACCTATCGGACCATCATCTTTACAGCCGCCTATCGGAACAAGCCGTCGAGCCGTTAGGGGAAAGCAAACACGAAATCTGGGTGATGCAGGATCTCGCCAAAAAGCTTGATCGAAAAGAGACGTGGTTGTTTGAAGAACCATGGGAAGCACTTCAGGAAACCCTTGCGGAATCTTATGAGCAGGGCGGATTGCAGGATGTTCTGGAAGGTTCAGTCCTCAAGTTAAAATATAGACCATATAATGAGTATCAAACACCTTCTGGAAAAATCGAGTTTGCTGCTTCAAAAGCAGCGGACATCGGTGTCGGGGCACTACCGATACAAGAGACCTTAAAAAGCAGTGATGATTGGTTCACATTGTTGAATAGCTCAATTCCCAAATATACCCATAGCCAGTTCACAGACGTTTATGGCTCCATCCCGCAGATTGTCTGGATAAATCCTAATGAGGCAACGGATCTTGGAATCCAGGATGGGGATGTCGTTGAGGTTTTTAACGAATTGGGGAGTGTTACGCTCAGAGCCAAACTAACAGAAAAAATATCGGCTTCAACTTTGTGGGCCCCAAGGCCATTGATCGGATTAAACGGTAATCCTCTCAATAGTCTCGCCCCCGGCACATCTCAGAACATCGGTGGAGGACCTGTATTTAACTCAATCAAAGTAAAAATCAAACCTGGGAATTTTAGTGAACGTGTTGATACCGGCACCACAGTTTGATGCCTATTATTGTGCTACGATTTGCGCCTTTATGGCACATCAATATCTTGTGGTTCGCCTCACGGCGATTGGATTTAAGATTTATTGAAAATATCAGGACCGAGGATTTTTTGCCAATAGTCTTTAGTCAGCACCAATTTATCCATTTTACCAGCCACGAGCGCTTCCTTTTTAGCACGGGTCCAGCGTTTTATTTGCGCTTCTCGCTTTCTGGCTTCAGAAAAAGTTAGAAAGGATTCTGAATAGACTAATTTGAGTGGTGGGTCGAATTTTGTGGTTCGGCATGCTTTGCCTGCAATATGATCCTTATACCGTACTTCCAAATTTTTTGTGCTCCCGGGTAAAGTGTACCGGAACGAAGGCGGAGGATATAGAACCAAGCTGTCATGCCTATCTCAATAAATAAATATTAGTGATTGAGGGCCCTTCGACGCTTAAGATAAATTTGCTGTGGCCGAAGGCCATGAGTCCCGCGACTTAGGCCTTTCGACTCGTCCTTCACTTCGTTTCGGACGGCTCAAGGCCATTCGATGCGAACAGGTTTACTATCCAGAAATCCATTGGCCATAGGCCATGAGTAAGAAAAGGGTGTCATCGTATGATGAACACCCTTTTCGCGTCGAAATGGCTCCCCAGCACGGACTCGAACCGCGGACCCAGTGGTTAATCCCGCTATTCAGCGGGACTCTGCCAACTGTGCTTGTAAATAACGGCCGATCCCACGTTTTTTAATTTTTCTTTCAAGTAATACAGCTTCACTCCGAGTCGAACATTCATGGGTCCAAATGATATTCCATGGACCGTGAAAGACTTTTGTTGTGCGGCTTCCACGGTATTCTGGGTCGTTATGTTGGTTTACGCGACGTTCCACATTGTCGCTGCAACCGCAGTGGTATCTGCCGCTTGATTGACTCTGGATTATATAAACCCAATAGGTCATATTTAACCTTTCCAAATAGAAAGGCCCAATCATTTGATTGGGCCTCTTAAATTTGGCTCCCCGGATACTGTTTTCAGAAACTTACTCCATCCATCTGTCCAAGTAGACAGAGACAATTCAATTGGAACCTCTTTGCCGCTCTTCGTTCGCGCAAAGAGCTCCACCTTTGTGCCGATCACCCGGCTTTCACCGCCGGCTGTTACCCGCTGCATGCCTGTGCGATGCGCCTCGTGAAAACGCTCGGGAATAATTAACTCGAGACGCTGGCCGGTCGCTTCCTCAGCTGAGTAACCGAGGATGCGGGTGGCTGCATTGTTCCAACTAACAATATTGCCCGTGTGGTCTGCCGAGATGATTGCGTCGATCGCCGATTCGGTGACCGATTGGAACTTTTGCTCGGCCTGTTTGCGCTCGCTGATGTCTCGAATGATGCCGGTATAGTAACGCTTCTTGTCCAGGAACCAAGTCGCCAGCGAAAATTCGACCGGAAACTCACTCCCATTCTTGCGCACAGCGGCGACCTCGACGGTCTTGCCAATCTCACGGCTCGGGCCTCCGGTGCTCACTCTATGCAATCCCTCCCGATGAAGCTTGCGGAAGCGCTCGGGGATGATCAGCTCGATTGGCTGGCCGATTACCTCTTCCTCGGTAAACCCGAACAGTGCCGTGGCCGCGCTGTTCCACGAACGAATCTTTTTTTCTGCAAACAAAGCGATCATACAGAATGACTAGAAACGATCATTGCGTCAGGAACGGGAATTGACGAATCCTGTCTGGATCGGTTTTCAGCTCGTTGAATACCTGAACGTCCATCCAAACGCCTTATATGATGACCTATCAAATGGTGCTGGTTTCACAGAGGTAAGGGTGTGTCAGATGATAGCCTTATGCAGAAGGCTTCCAACAGAGATCACCGATTTCCTGATGAACATCAATGAACCTGAAGTCCTGAAACATTTCACAGAAAGGAGGCTTAGGCCCCTGACCCTGATGGTATCTGACGATGAGAAGATAAATAGATTTAACCAGATGAAGGAGATGATGGAGGTTGAATCATAAACAATTCACATCGATCCATTCACAATATGGACATAGTAGGGACGTTTTAAATATCTCAGAAACCTAATTCACTGGTTCATCTGAGTTAAGTAACTGAGATATTTAAAGACCCTCGCAAAATGAAAAAGGTAACATCCTCTTCCCGGAAAATTCCATACACAAGCCCGACTAACACGCCACACATGAGGCCTAGTGCTTTGAGCGGCTGATGATGTTTGGGATGTTTTGATCTGTATTCCAAAATACTAAGAAAATAATAGCCATTATGACCGACTGAATCCAGAATAATGGTAATTGAGCATAGGTGATCATATTGAAATTACCGGTCATCACCATAATAAATGCTTCCAGGGCATATGTAATAGTAAAAATCATCACTACTTGGGTCCATGATATTTGCTTACTGGTAATCTGTTGAGGAAACCTGATTCCAAACAGCCCGACCTGATAATGATGACCGCCCGCGTACCCTAAAATGGGGGCGGCCAGCAGAGGAAACCACCAAATGCCGCCAAAACGAATCGCATCCGTAAATTGAAAACTGATGACGCATGCGAAAATGCTCCAAATGATTCCGAACTTGAATCCTTGCCGGGGCCCAAACCGATAACCAGCGACGAAGATGATACCGAATGCCAATGCATATCCGGGAAATCGTATCAAGGGACTGAGGGTAAAATCGAATGTCGAAATTATTGCAAAAAATAACCACCGATAATAAGCACCGGTACGTTTCGTATCACGAGATTCTACCGGCCGGCTGCCAAGGATCACGGCAATTGCCAAGCCGAAAAGCAAGGCTGTGACATGGATGCCGTGCATCCGGTTCCCGAATTGTATGAAACCGATGGGAACACTAAACAAAAGCAGCGGCAGACAATACCAGAAAGCTGTCTTGGCTTTTTTGAAGCCATAGTAAAACGCTATTGATAGCATTATCGGGTAAATCAGATCATTGAGATTAAGCCGTAGTATTTCTGTTAGTGCAATCCGTAATGCGGTGATATAGAGCAGGAGAATAAACAAAGGAAGTATTTTGGTCGGCCTGGGAGTTGTCGGTGCCCTAGGCATAAGGCGCAGCTTTAAAACGGCAGCTGCATATCCCATCGACGCAAACAATAGATAACCGATTACACTCAATGCGACAATCTGCACCTCCCCGTTTCCGACTTGTCCAAATAAAAAGTTTTGCGGATCCGATTCACCAATATAATACAAGATCAGGTTTGGCAGGAATACCAAAATGCCGGAAATCAGGGCAGGTCTTTTCCCGTAAGTATGTCCGATTAAAAATACGATGATGAATTGAAGCAGGTCCAAGTTGACGCTGATGAGGCCAACCTCATAACGGCCAAGCGCAAACCAACCGCTAAAAATCATGCCTACAAAAGCTAGTTTTTTTGCGGGTTTAAACAGCAGGTCTGATGGTTCAGCCTCAACCTGGGGAATAACTTCTTCTTCAACCTCTTCGAGACGCAACCGCTTAAAAAGAGCAACCATCACAATTGCTGTCATGAGCGACATCAACCAATAGATCGGCTTTTCGAGATAAATCTGCATGTTGGTAGCGCCATTTAACAGGCTTATCAGAATTCCCAGTGAATATAGCCCGGCGAAAATACGGGCAATTGCGCTAAATACCTCAGAGTTTCTGCTAACTTGCAGATTGCCTGCCAGATAACCGATGATGGGTGCAGCCAGGGTCGCGAAGTACCCCTCAGAGCCAAAGGAGAGCGTATACGTAATATGGAATCTGATAATTGTAGCAGCGATGGCCCAGCTCAATCCGAAACCAAAGCCGCGGCGCGTCCCAAATAAATAGCCGATGGCAAAGACGATACCTAACGCGATCGGATAGCCATGGATCCTGAACTCCTCCGTCAGCATCCATTGAAATGACATGGAACAGGCCGTTATCAGCATCACAGCATAAAGAATGGATTTTACACCCAGCTTGGTTTTAAGCCTGACGGGAAAACTGCTTGCGATGCAGGTGCTCATCAGGATTAGTAACAGCTCCGGTCCATCCACGGCTCCGCCGTAGGCCGTCGGTCCAAAATTATACTGCCCAAAAGCAATGGGCAGGTATCCCAGCAAGAGCCCGAAAGAACGCTTGAAGCCAAAATGAAACGCGATTGCTAGAAATACAATGCCCGTCAACCCACGCAGGTTGATACCCATCAAGTCGCTTACTTTCAACCAATATCCGAAGATGTAGATGGGTATCAACAGCAGGAACATCAGCGATGAAGATGGGCGGGATTGCAGCCGAGGCGGCGGCACCGCAACTTTGAAAAGACTAGCGGCAAAGCCGAGTCCGGCATGCAACAGGTAACCAATTGGGCTGATGGCCTGCAGGCCCAGCCCTGATTCGAGCAGGATATATCCTTCAAAAATGGTACGATTGTCAATTGCGTTGGGAAGGGCGACATAAAATATTAAGTTTGGTAAAAATAACAGCGCGCCGGCAATCATTCCATTGCGCGGTCCATAGCGATAACCCACCACACAAGCCAACAATATTTGCAAAGGCTGTCCACTGAAGAAGAGAAAATCAGTGCGGATATAAATGACCGAGGCCAATAGCCCCGTGATTATGAAACCAATGGCGGGGCCGATACCAAGTTTTTTGAAACGATCCAGCTGATCGGCAGCACGCGGTACGGAAAGCCGTCGTCCGCGAACGGCTGACGCGCGCAGAGATTGCTGCAACTCTTTTGGAACGCGGACACTAAGCGGGTTCTCCATGAATGTAACAAATATGTGATCGCTTAACGGACCGCGGCGTTGGCTTTGGGAGCGAAGTTTATTAAATACCTGTTTTTGAAAGGACTGCAGCCCTTTTTCTTTAATTTTTGCATACGTCAATTCAAACTTTTCGCCGTCTTCTTCCAGTGCCGTCAACAGCAAGGCGTACAGCAGGTTTCGAATTTCGAGTTCGCGTTGCGCGCTCAACTGAGAAATCAGTCGACGCCGCAGCCAGTCTGGCATATGTCCCTGGCCGAACCAAGGCAGTTGTGCAAGGGCTCTCAGAGTCGGTTCGCTGAAAAGAGGTCGGTCGTTCCGGTGTGTTATGCGCTCGCCCAACAGCATCGTCAACTCATATCGGACTTCAGGGTAAACTGCGCATGCTGCCAACCACTCGAAACCTTCGTTTCCCAGAAAGAGGCGCAATTGATCGAGGAGTGTGGCGACCAATTCCGGCGCGGGCTCATTTCGATCAGTCCAGTGCTCTGGGAGTCGGTGTATGATTTCCGGAAAACGGCCGCCTAAATCCTGGGTGTCGGCCGGTGGGAATCGATCGAGTTGAATTTTCTGAATATATGCTGACATGCCGTCGTCACTCGCCGGCAGCACCATAAAGCCGGCCTGGGATAGCGCGGATTCCAAAGCTATTCGATTATTCTTAGTTTCAAGCGGCATGATGGCGCGATGCGTCCATGGCGCAAAAAGTGCGATCCAGTCGGGAGCCATGCCGGTCACGCCGTCAACCATGCCTTTGCCGTTTGAAAAGATCAGGAGCCGTTGATTTGGATGACGTACCGCCAATTGGTGCAACATCATAGGATCCTGGTCCTGATCCACAGGATAGCATAGCCTCGGATCTTTAAAGAAATAGTACCGGCTGAGAAAAACATCATTGTGTTCCAGACGATCCACGAGTTCGTCGATATAAAAGGTTTGGTGGTCTAAAAATGTCGATCGATCGATTAGTATCAAATATTCGGGAGAAATTTGACGAAAACCCTGAACCGGTGAGAAAAGTCCGCCGTACCGTATGGTTTTTTCAATTGTAGCGGGCATGTTCAAATTGCGGGATTCGATGCGGTAGCGTCTGCGCAGTGCCTGAGACGTACGCAAAAATTTGATGGAGCGAAACAAAGGGCTCTCACTGCGTTGAACCGGAAGCGATTCAAGGTAGGGTTTTTCGGGGTTGCGGCGGTTTTGAAGATAAATATTGACTTGCCGGCGCCACCACAGGAACCAGATTATTACAATGGTTCCCAATGCACAAATAATCGGCCAAAAATAGAAGATCAGCAGGTCAGATGCCGGCTGGACGCCCCCGGGATCGATCTTCTGGGCCGGGCTGATAGAGATTCCAACCCAGCTTGAAGCATTATACCAAATAACCGAAAAAACGGTAATAAGCCCTATGGCACTCATCAGCCATATCCATCGTCGGCTGCCTTTGGCCGTCTTATCCAAATCTGCAACCGCTTCGGCTTCTTTTAGTTTGGCTTTATGATCTGTCTTTGGTGGTGGTTGTTGCCATTCCACCCAACTCTCATAGCGCTGTTTGAAATCCTGAAGTTCATCGGCAGTGCTGCAGATTAAAGGGGCCAGATATCTGCCTACGGGGCGCAAATCATTGTCGAGCTGACCGATCGCCGATAAGCGCAACAGTAGATTGTAAACGGAGATATAGTCTCGTATACCGATGTTATATCCGTCGCACCGTAAAAGCTCGAGAAAAGGAATTAGCTGGTCGGCAAACCATTCGATGGGCTGCCGCTCCTCTGACTCTCGTACCATTCAGATACCACCTGGGATGCAGCTTTTAAATCCTCTTTTGATTTAATCAATATTCCGAGGGTGTTTCGTATTTTATCAGAATCATCCACAAATGGGTTTTCAGTCGTTTTGATTTTAGACAGGGCGGTCAGCCAGGCAAGCAATTCGGCCGTGGCTGGTTTCTTTAACAGACCGACCCCCGGATTCCGAAGCCTCTCAAACATTTCCAACGCGTGGTTGAGCATTGGCTGGTTCGAGGCGATCAGTTTGCCCAATCGTGTTTCGACAATCTTTTTCAGCCGTTCAGGCGTTGGAAACTGGATATGATAGAAAACGCAGCGCCGTAAAAAAGCATCCGGCAGGTCTTTTTCAGAATTGCTGGTGATGACGACCACCGGTTCCATTCCGGGGGCTGCCTTGATTAATTCGTTATTGAGTTCGGGGATTCGGAAATAGAGCCATTCGATTTCATTTAATATATCGTTTGGAAAATCACGCGGCGCTTTATCGATTTCATCGATAAGGACCACCGATCGGCGGCAGTCGCCATAGTCAAATTTTTCCGTGAGTAAATGTTTTTGTTTGAAATTTTTCTCACCATGGGAGCGGATAATCGCGATTCCTAATGCGTTATAGGATATAAAATCGGTGGCCTTGCGCGGTTCATCTTCGGTTTGAGCGGCATGAAATTGTGCAAGTGCATTAAAATAGTAGAACAGATCACGCGAGTCGCTATCCGATTTTGTTTCAAATTTAAGCGGTGGGTCAAATCCCAGCTCCCAGGCAATGCGGTAGGCCAGCTGTGTTTTTCCCGTTCCGGGCTCACCTGTCAGTAATAGCGGCTGGCCCATTAGCAAGGCAACATTGACGGCATCAACCAAATCGTCTTCGGTATCATAAAACTCGGGAAGAGTTTCTTGTTCGCGACTTGATGCCGGAAGCCAGGTATAACCATCTTTTGCAGGTGATGAGCGTTTGCCGCTGAAAAACGGATAGTTCATGGTGTGTCCTCCTTTGGGCTATTGACAGCTGGGGAGTATTGTCTTTAACTCCTTATAGGCTTCCTCTGCGAATCCCTCCATATGGTGTTCCTTTACGGTACTGTATAGGGTCTGGATGAAGGGCGTAAAATCATGCGTGCCGCAGGTTGTTTTGATGACATCCATTTGCGTCCAATTTTCCGCCATGCGGCGGGTGATACACTTAAGTTCGTCTAAAATTACCACTGGAACATCAGTATTGTTTTTTTCAGAAATGATTTGCAGTTGCTCGCGAATCTGTTTGTTTGTCTCTTCGATACGGTCTTTGAGTTTCAAAAGGCGTTTCCACAGCCTGCCTGTGGCGTGCGCCTTCATGTATTTGATGATAAGACATGCAATTAACACTCTGCCTTTGCGCCTGAGCGGCCAGTTTTTCCAGAATTCAATGAAGTATTCCAAGATTTTCCCATTCACCTGCTGCCATTCATCAGAGCGCAGGCGTAACTGCAGCATAACCGGCTGATTGACGCGACGATTGAATTCTCTCGCAATATCATCGAAGCTTTGGATTCTTTCTATTGGACTGGGGGGGTTGAGTTCGTTCAACAGGCTGTCATGAAATTCCCCATAGTCCTTGAAGTCGATCCTGGGAAGACCGATATCTTGGCATAGTATCGAGGGCTCTTCCGGACCTGTGAAGTGGCGTGCTTCCCAATGGTGTTTTTCTAAGCTGGTAATAAACCGTTCGGGTCGCTGGCACTCTTCACCATGCAAAATAATGATGATGGGAGTGGCGTTGCTTTTCGGCAAATGGCGGCTTACTATTTTACCCAGCTGGTCCAATTGCGCCTTACGGTCCGCCAAGTAGGGAAGCAAATTGCAATTGGCGGTTTCAAAATGACTGATATCCGGCAAGTCATCAAATCCATAGTCGGACCGAAGCACGGAATGGATATGATTCCTTAATTTTTTGTGCTCTTGCTTAAGTTTGCCTGTCAGGCGTAACACGGCCTCGACGGAAATGGCTAAACCGCGCTGGCCAGACTGATCTTCTTTGATACGCACAATACCGACCACCATTTCTTTGGCAGTATCGATAACCGGTGATCCACTATATCCGTGCCGCAGTGCAATTTTTTGAGGAAAGTTTAAATCCCAGGTCTTGGTGACATGTACTTGAATTCCGCGCTTGACCGCTGTTTCGCTTATTAATTTGCCGGCGAGCTTTTTCAGCTTGAACTCTTTTCGACTGATGTACTCATAATATCCGTACACCGAACAAGACATCTCGTCTTTTCCGAAATTTGCCAAAGGCAATGGTTCGGCGTTGTGAAATATTTCAGTGGCTCTATCCACCTGCTCTGATGACAGTTGGATTTCTGGTGAGATATCCTTTGAAATTTCTATGATGGCCAAATGAGTTATATTTAAAAGTTGTGTTTAAAGGAAAAGGCGGTGTATCCACCGGTAGATTGTTAGCAGCAGTCAACCGGCCACACTAAAAAGGAAAGGATACACCACCCATGAACCAGGAT
>Ga0136654_1000207_pt1 | contig 19385 bp, 14 predicted proteins | sample InaspJWI70metaG_FD_94865 | JGI IMG/M metagenome (GOLD analysis project Ga0136654, IMG submission 94865) | Marine gutless worms symbiont microbial communities from Oahu, Hawaii - Inanidrilus sp. 1 OAHU.JWI-70 metaG (version 2) | ecosystem: Host-associated > Annelida > Digestive system >... | reverse complement strand
GGCCTACCCGTTAAAGCTCAGGAAAGAACCGAATCGACAAATAAAAGAAAAAGTTCAAGACACGCTGAAGCTGGTCGGCATGTCGGGATTTGAAGACCGTCCGGCAAGCAACCTCAGTGGTGGGCAGCAACAGCGGATTGCACTGGCCAGGGCGATGGTTTTTGATCCTAAGATCATCCTCCTCGATGAACCTTTGAGCAATCTGGATGCCAAGTTGCGGGCTAAAATGAGAGTAGAGCTTAAATTACTGCAACGTAATCTGAAGGTCACGTCCATCTACGTGACACATGATCAGGAGGAGTCCCTGCTGCTTTCGGATAGAATCATCCTCTTGAACCAGGGCAAAATCGAGCAAATCGGAACACCGCAGGAAATTTATCGCAATCCCCGGACCAGATTCGCTGCCGAGTTCATACCCTCTGCCAACGTGTTTACCGGCGCTATCGGCCAGGCAGTCGACAACGATCTGCCTGTCCTTAAAGTAAGCAGTGACGGCACTATCTTCTTCCAGGACAATGGTAGCACTTCTCGACATACCGACAATGCCGCCGTATACATCAACGCCTCTTTTTTTAGCATTGACAAATTCACACCTTCCCAGAGGATCAATACATGGGAAGGAACAATTACCAGCTCTTTTTTTGTCGGCGATTATATAGAATATTTTGTAGAAACAGCTATCGGAAATATCCGTGTCAGGAGCTTGCCGAAATATATTTACCAGGAAGGAGAAACGGTTTCAGTCCATGTGGATCCCGAAAATTGTCACCTGATTCCAGGATAAATTGTTCAGGTCGATGCCGACAGGGGAGAAGTAAGCCTTTGTCTTAATGAGTAAAAAAGGGAGAATATTTCCATGCGCAAACATGATTTAATCTTTTCATCGCTTGTTTATTCAAGTGGCGCAGGTTCTTCACATGCGGTTAAAGCTGGAGATTATATTTTTCTTAACGGAATGATTGGAAAAAATAACAAAGGTCAATGGGCGGGTCTGGGCAGCGTTGAGGAACAGGCAAAACAGGCCTTTGAAAATGCGACCGTGATACTGGACGAAGCCGGTGCTTCCTGGAAAGACGTTGTTAAAATGATGGTTTATGTATCTCACCCCCGGAGTTGGGATCCAGTTACCAAAATAATGAAAACAGCCCTATCCGACGCAAAGCCGCCGTTCAGTGTGGTTGCCGTATCCTTTCCGGATCCTGACTCACTGCTGGAATTGGATGTCATCGCTTTTAAAGGCTTCAGAAAAGTGATCAACCCGCCGCTTCTGCCTGATGTTTCCGTTTATAGATCTTCGCATGCCGTCGCTGCGGATAAACTCATTCACATGAAGGGACAATCGTCGCTCAATCTTGATGGAGAAGTTAAAGGGCCGGGTGATATCCACACGCAGACGGCTTCGGTTTGGGAAAAACTTGAAATCATTTGTAAACAAGCCGGCGCAAGCCTGGAAGATATTGTCAAGTTGAACATCTACCTGGCCAATCCAAACTATCTGAGCGATGTTGTGGCTTACAGAAGGGATACCTATCCTCACATACGCCCTACCAGTGCAACGAGTTTCGTTGGATTTACAGATCCCCGCGTCCTTATCTCGGTAGACGGATGGGCCTACCGTGGCAAAAAAGAGATCATCTACCATGAAAAAGCCTGGCATCCGGAACCGGCCGGATCATCCCAGGCGATTCTTCTGGAGAACGGTTTAATGCCGATAATCGGCATTTCCGCTCGCAATCTGGACAGCAGCTATCACGGAATCGGAAACATACGGATGCAGTGCGTCAGAACCCTGGAAATTATCCAGCATATCTTGGAAAAAGCCGGTGGAACGTTTGATAACGTCATCAAGCTGGCCTCTCATGTGTCCCATCCCCAATTTGCCTCAGTTGCACAAGAAGTACGATCGCGGTTTCTTGGCGAAAACAAACCGGCACTTCTAACAACGGTGGTGCATCATCCATCGTCCATTGTGCTGGTAAAAACCGAAGCCTGGGCGTATATGGGATAAGAAGCTGGCAATGGCTTTTATTGCTCGATACAGCCAGGTTTTATCATTTTTCAAAAAGCTATAAAGGAGAGCGCCTTGGCTTCTCTTAAGCACAGATCTCTGGTGGAAAAAGCGGCCGCATTCATCAGGACGTCCATCCAAAATGGCATCTATGAACCTGGACAAAGATTGTTTGAGGTTCAAATTGCGGAACAGATCGGTATGAGTCGCGCACCGGTCAGGGAAGCCATTCGAATGTTGGAAAACGAAGGACTCGTCGAGGCAATACCCAGAAGAGGCGTTCGGGTGAGAAAATACTCCGTACAGGATATTGAAAATATTTATACCTTGAGAGCAAATCTGGACACCCTGGCAACAAAACTGGCGGTTCCCAATTTGATTAGAAAAGATATAGTGCTGATAAAAAAGATCCTGAACAAAATGAAACAATGTATTAAGAGTGATGATATGGCTGTTTATTATGAACTCAACACTGAATTTCACGATTTTTTTTATCAGCGCAGCAAAAACGAATGGCTATGTCAGATCAATCAGGGGTTGATGAACCATATCACGCTGCTGCGAAAATTTTCCGTGAGGCTTCCTGGTGGAATAAAAAGATCTTTTAGCGAACATGAAGGCATCGTCAAAGCCATCGAAGGCGGAAATGAAGATGAAGTGGCGGACCGCATGTACCTGCATATGATGGCGGCATGGAAATCCATATCAAGAACGCTGCATGAGACGATCGACGAAATCCCCGCCCTAAAAAAGCCAAAAGATATGGATGTCATTGCGAGTGAGGGTTTTTATGAACGGGGCCAATTGAACAGCAACGAATTTAATGTTGCGGCCACGGGCTGTGCGCTGGGAAAACCTGTCGACATACCGGTGGGTATTGTTATAAGGTCGGATATTCAACAAAAACGTGTCATACCTTTAAAGCGCTTCCCCCTTGAATTCGGCTGTGTGAGACGGTTTGATGTAAACGAGCTTTTATTCGTTGATGTCGGCCAGAAGATTGCTGTGTCCGAACTGAGTGCCTCCGGATTAGGTTTCATAGAATTTCAGTGTGGTGCTGTTTTACAATGCGGAGATCGTGTCATTGCGGGTGGTTCCGTTATTGGTGAAGTTGCAGCAATTATCGAACAGCGCCCACCGGACTATTCATCCATTGTTATAAAGTCTGGGTTGAATATGAAAACGCTTAAGTCAAAAATAATCTTCGGCCAGAAGGTTATGTTTGCTGCAAAGGAAAATAAATGAGAAGGCCTGTAGCGTTCAATCTTTTCTTTAAGGATCGGGGTGTTTTTAAGTACCATCGCACCAGTCATGATCGGCGACCTCATGGTGCTAAACAACATTTACTAAAAGGAGGTATGAAAATGAGTCTAAAAAAATCAGGATGCGCTGTAATCATTTCTTTGTTTTTCTTAGCAATTGCATTTCATTTTGCCACACCTTCCCCGGTTTCGGCAGAGCTTCGCCTTACCTTGGCAACATCACCGATGGGAGGCTCATGGTATCCCATGGCAGCAGGTTTGGCCGATCTTTTTAACAAAAATATAGAAGGATTGACCGTGACCGTTGAAGGCACGGGCGGTGGTTCAACAAATCCTAAATGGCTGGCCGCAAAGAAGGTTGAAATTGCCCTTACAACCCTGGATATGTTTTTTAAAGCCAGAGATGGAGAACGTCCTTATAAGAAGCAATACGACCTTTCCGCGGCCAGAAGTATCATTTTGCAGCACAGCAGCCCCAGTCATTGGATTGTTTTGAAAAAAAGCAAAATAAGAAGTCTAAAAGATCTGAAGGGCAAGCGAATCGCGATTGGTGAGAGGGGGGCTGCCGGAAATACACGTGCTTTATGGTATTTAGAGGTGGCCGGTCTCAGCAAGGATGATGTGCAACTGGAGTACATCGGTGATGATCAGGCAGCCGGTGCATTAAAAGACGGCCGGATCGATGCATGGGTGGAGTTTGTCGGCGTGCCGGCACCAGCGGTATTGAATCTTGCAACAACCACACCGGTTCGCTTTTTGAATCTTACCGCAAATGAAGTCAGCCAGCTCAAAAAGAAATGGCCTTATATGGTGCCCACAGAGGTCAAAGCCGGAACCTATAAGGGTCAAGAAGAAGACTTTACAGGATTTGGCGTAACCGGCTGTTTTATGGCGCTGGATTCTGTCCCTGAAGATATCGTTTACCAGATGTGCAAGGCCATAGATGCCAATTGGGAACACCTTTACACCGTAAAGAAAGGCTTCAGGCTATGGCGCTTTGCTGCGGATATTGAAACAGTTTCCGGGCAACCCCTGCATCCGGGTGCGTTGAAGTTTTACAAAGAAAAGGGACTAAAATAGTAGTCTGTCAGGAAAATGGAGACAGATTTGACAACTGATCAACAGAAAAAAGGGAGAAGGCATGGGAATTGTAAATCGAAAAGAAGCCGATAATCGTGACACCGGTGCAGGCAGTGGTCTTTTGAACAGGTTTACAGCTCTGCTTGCGATTGCCTTCTCCTTATTCCACCTTTATATCGCCGGTATCGGCATAATGTCCATGAGCGCCGCAAGGCATATCCACCTGATCCTTTCAATGGTTCTTATTTTTTTAATTTATCCCCTGTCAAAAAAAAAACCTCGCAGCTGGACTTTTTATTTTGATCTCGTATTAGCTGCACTAGCCGTGTCGGTTGGACTTTATTTGGAACTGCAGGTCGAAGCCCTTGAGTGGCGGGCCGGAGAACCCAATACGGCAGACCTTATTTTCGGCCTGACCACTATTTTGCTTACCCTTGAAATTACGCGCAGGGCTGTCGGTTTTCCGCTCGTTGTCACAGCCGGTCTTTTCATTTTATATGCTTATTTTGGGAACCTCATACCCGGATATTTCGGGCATCGCGGCTATGATCTTGAAATGATGGTAACTGCTTTTTACATCGAAATGCGGGGCATATATGGTACGTCTTTGGGGGTCGTGGTGCAGTTTGTCGTTTTATTTGTGGTCTTTGGAGCGTTTTTGCAGAAAAGTGGCGGCGGTGATTTTCTCGTGAAATTTGCCTATGCTTTGACCGGCCGCATGCGTGGCGGTCCAGCGAAAACCGCCGTTATCTCAAGCGCCCTGATGGGCTCCATCTCAGGCAGCGCAACTGCAAATGTTGTCACCACGGGATCATTTACAATTCCGATTATGAAAAAAATGGGATATCCGGCGCATGTGGCAGGCGGGGTGGAAGTTGCCTCTTCTGTAGGGGGCGTATTAATGCCGCCAATCATGGGCGCGGCCGCTTTTCTCATTGTCGCGTTGACAGGAACCCCATATGGAGAAGTTATCCGTGCTTCCGTGATTCCGTCACTTATGTATTTTATAAGTGTTTACAGCGCCGTTCATTTCATGGCCTGCAAACTCGGTTTGAAAGGTATTGCGAGCGAGGGAGATTACTGGCGGAATCTATTCACCGTTTTGATAAGCGGCATCCGTTTTCTATTCCCCCTGGCTTTTCTGTTCATTTTGTTGATAATAGGCTATACCCCTACCTATTCAGCATTTGCTGCCATCCTTTCACTCATCTTGCTGTCTGCGATAAGAAAAGAAAATCGGCTGGGATTTAAAGAGATTTTTGCTGCACTCGAACTGGGGGGGAGAAACTCTCTTACCGTTTCCGCTGCTTGCGCGTGCGTGGGAATTATAGTGGGTGTAGTGGCCTTGACCGGTGTCGGCATTAAATTTTCCAGCTATATCGCCACCGGTTCCGGCGGAAATATTTTTATCGCAGTTCTGTTTGTCGGAATGGCGTCCCTGGTGCTCGGAATAGAACTGCCGATAACAGCCTCGTATCTGGTCCTTGCCATACTCGCCGCGCCTGCACTTCACAAGCTGGGAGTCCCCTTGCTCATCTCACATTTGATCGTCCTGTGGTTCAGTATCGACGCGGCGGTTACACCCCCTGTGTGCATAACATCATTTGTTGCATCTGGCGTCGCAAAATCCGATCCTTTTAAAACCGCCATCGCTGCTTGGAGAATCGCCAAGGGATTGTATATCATTCCTTTTCTAATGGCGTACACACCCATCTGTCTTAACGGAACCTTTTCACAAATCTTGATTGCTGTATTAACCGGAACTGTCGGACTGATCAGTTTGTCGGCAGCCTGGCAAGGATGGCTACTTTTCAGAACACCGACACTCCAAAGGATTCTCCTCGGGGTGATAACGGTTACTTCTCTAAAGCCGGGATTTGTGACCGATGTAATTGGATTGGGGCTTTTCTTTGGGATATTAGTGTTTCAATTTTTCTCTAACCAGGCGGCATCTCAAAAATTGGCATCGAAAATCCCATCCCAATCTGATTAAAAATAAAGGAGCAGTTAACAAGATGGGCCATAAAGCTATTTTCCTTGATAGAGATGGTGTCCTTAATGAGGATTCGGGATACGTATATAAAATAGAAGACTTAAACATTCTACCAGGAGTTTTTGACGGTTTAAAACGACTGAGAGACTTCAGGTTTTTCATAGTCACCAATCAATCAGGCATCGGTAGGGGATACTACACTGTCGATGATTTTCATAAGTTTAACAATCATTTGCGGGATGAATTAAAAAGACACGCAATAAAGATAGAAAAAACATACTTTTGTCCACACCCCCCCGATGTAATGTGTGACTGTAGAAAACCAAATGTCAAATGGGTGATGGATGCAGCTAAAAATTTTGATATAGATCTAAGCAAGTCCTGGGTTGTCGGTGATCATGCTTCCGATATTCAGCTGGGTAAAAATGCTGGATGTAAAACAGTATATCTACTTACAGGACATGGCAAAAAGCACCTTAAAGATGCCTTGCTTGTGAAGCCGGATTATATTGCAGCGACTTTTAGTGAAGTAGCAGACTATATTCTCTGCGATAAGAAATGAAGCGAATGAAGAACAAAATTTAGCAGATTTTCATCTGAATCGAAAAAATAAGGAATAGTTATCGTAACCTTAAACGGATCGACATCCATCTTGCAAAGAGACCGAAAGAACGTGCCATGGGTGATCAAAAGTGGACAATTTACGTTCCCGTATTCCGTGAGCCGGTCGAACCGCAGCTGAAACTTTTCGGCAAAGAGTTTACGATTATAACCAAACGCGCCCGCAATGAAGCCGAATTGGTTGCGATTATCAAGGCGGTGGACGCGGTTCTTGTCACCCAAGATACCCCAATGACCCGGTCGATCATCGAAGCCTGCCCGAACCTTCGAATTATCAGCAAATATGGCGTCGGGGTTGAAAGTATCGACATTGCTGCAGCGACGCAAATGGGCATTCCGGTTACCAATACCCCCGGAGTCAATAGCGATACCGTGGCGGAGTTTACCATCGGGCTCATTTTCACTCTCATGCGACACATTCAAAAGGCGAAAGTACACATACAAAAAGGTGGATGGAAGAATCAAACTTTTTTCGGTTGTGAACTGATGGGCAGCACTATCGGCGTGGTCGGTTATGGAAACATCGCCAAACGGTTCATCCGCAAACTCGACGGTTTCGATGTCAGAGAGATACTTGTTTATACCGAATCCAAACAGCACGAAATTTCTGAATGCGCAAATCTGCACTATGCTGATCTGCCAACACTACTCAAGAAAGCCGAGGTAATTACCATCCATAAAAGCCTCACCCCCACATCCCGTGGCATGATCGGCGAACCGGAATTCAACATCATGCGCAAATCATCGATTTTAATCAATACATCCCGGGGAGCGATAATCCAGGAAAGCGCCCTGATCAAAGCCCTAAAAGAGGAAAAGATTGCCGGAGCCGCACTGGACGTCTTCGAATCAGAGCCCATCACCATAGAGAATCCGATGCTTTACTTGGATAATGTGGTACTAACCCCGCATATCGGCAGCATGACTCATACCGCCAGAGAGAGAATGGTCGTGACCGCTGCGATGAATATCGTGAATGTTTTCAGGGGTAATTGCCCGAATCCTCAAAACCTTGTCAATAGCGAAGTTTATCAAGGGTAAAATTCAGGGGCTTATAGTTTTCTGGATATTAACTTGTAGGCATGACAGATTGTCCGCCGGCGTATTAAAACCAGTGAGGCTTATCCCACATCTTGAGATTCTGCCCGAGGCCTTTCTCCTTGGCCTTTTGATACAATGTGTATCCCCAGGACACATCTTCGATGCCCATACCGCCGGTGGCTAATATGATGCGTTGCTGCTCATTTTCTCTTCCGGCGATATCTCCGTTTACAACCTTACCCATTTCTACGACATCATCATCTTTCATCTTTCCGGCAATAATTAGGTTGTGCAGCGTCTCATGCAGCGGCGGCTTTTTTAGATCTGCGGGAGCTTTTTGGGTTTCTTCCCGCCAGTCGAGGTGCATTTGCCAGTTGTCTGCGACCACCCTGGAATTCAGCCAAACATCATCGGCCAGTTTGGCCTCGGATGACAGGCCGAAGTAGGCGCCCGGCTTGAACCATTCGGTCTCAAAAAATGGTGCCTTGACACCGGAAGTCGCCGTACTGACAGCGTCGGAATCCCTGACCGCCGCTTCCATACTGTCAACCGCATGAACATCCAGCCCGAGCTTTTGGCTCATCTCTTCACTTAAGGCCTCCGCTTTTTGACGATCGATATCGAAAACTTTGACGGTTTTCAGATTCGGCATGCCCACCGCCAATGCCATGAGACATGTTTTACTGATTACCCCGGCCGCAATGATTCCGGCCGTTTCGGCATTTTTATTCGCAAGGTATCTTGCACCCAGTCCGATTACCGCTCCGGTGCGCATGGCGCTGATCAGATTGCCGTCCATGATGGCGATCGGTGCACCTGTTTCCGGATCGTTGAGTATGACCATCAGCACGGATCTGGGCAAACCGCGCTTCTTTGGGTTTTCGGTGTTGGAACCATACCATTTGGTTCCGCACATATGAAAGTCCCCCCCTAAATAGGCGCATACTGCCATAAATCGCCGGTCGGGTCCTTCAACCGGCATCCGCGGACCGCGTGCTTGCTTTGGAAACCACAATTTAACGCCATGGTGATTTCCGGAAGGTCCACCCATTAAATAATCGCCCTGACCCAACAGCTTGAAAGCTTGTTCCATTACGTCAACGCATTGGTGCATATCAAGAACACCGGCTTCGATCATCTCTTCTTGCGAAAGAAACAGCATTTCAACTTTCTGGCTTTCCACCTCTTTCCTCCTTTTATTTATTTGTTCCCCCAGTAAAATACTAATGCTTTCATGGATGAGTAGTCATTTGTTCACCGCAGAGGCGCAAAGTGTGCAGAGTAATAATATTTATTTTCCTTTCGCCTGAGAGGCGCGAACGGGAAAAACAAGCTGCCCTTCGGGTAAAAACAAATTAACTTCAATACCAAACACATGCAAAATCGTCATACTTCCACCGAAGGTGGTTAGGAGTATTATGTTTGTCGCCCTCTCAGCGACAAACATAAAAGACTTACCCTCTGCGTCCTTTGCGTCTCTGCGGTGAGCCTCCGTCTAAAAAACAATTAACTCATTAGCAAATAAACAGCATTGGGAATAATGCCCTACCCTACTGTTTATCTGATCCATAATTGCTCTTCGAACTACCAAAGGATCTTGTTATTCTCTATAATGGTTTTTCCGTCAACAGATACGATTACATCCCGAATGATCATATCACTGTGAATCACGGTCTTGTATTTTGCCATCCAGGACCCGGCGAAGCCTCTGGCAATACCGAAGCCAATGTGACAGTTTCCCAGTGCTTTTTTCTCTTCCTGGGCGGTCCCATCGCGCAGCGAACTCGGATTGACTCCAACTGCTACTTCTCCAATAATCTCCGCATCGTCTATCGTCTCGACGAGCTCTCGAAGTTTGAGGGCTTCGGAAGAGTCGCCGTTTACAGCAGCGATTCGGCCTTTTTCAACGAGCACTTCGATGGGGTTGCCGGGCAATCCAACGTATTCAACAGGACCATCGATGATCAGGCGGCCCTGGGCAGAGTGTTCTTTTGGGGCGAAAAATACTTCTCCATCCGGAAAAGCCCCCTCTTCACCGGGTGTGGCGGCCCAACCGTCTTCGACGCGTACACAAGGCACATTATAGCCCGGCGTGTCACCCGGTTTGGGAATTGCCGCTGAAAAGTCCGTGCCCAACTCGGTTTGGATTGTCAGCTGCGAGCCGGCTTCAAAAATGCGTTTGAGTTTGGCAGCGGTCTTTCTGAGCGCTTCGTAGTCAGCCAGGGCGCCGCCCCGCAGCATACATTCCGGATCGCGAAGCGCCATGGAATAATACCGCAACTGCTTCTTTTCGAACACAAGCTGCGATTGGATCGGCGCCAGGGATGGTCCAAAACTGCTGCGGGTCAACCCAATGGCGACATCGGCCCCCTCGAAGGCCTTTTCGATGGCTTTGGGCATGACATTGGATAAATGGGGTTGGCCCGTGCGGCTGGGCATAATGGCAATGCTGTATTCACAGCCGATACTCTTAGCGGCAGCAGCCAGGGAATAGACCATCTCCATGTTTGTCTCGGTGTCCGCAATGAGAAGGACTTCCTCATCCGGCTTGACGGCAAGCAGCTGGTGGATAATGAGATGAGCCGTTTTGCTGAGATCGATGACTCTCGGTGTAACTGTCATAACATGCCTCCGGGAAAATATCCTGGTTTTTTATCTTTTCCCATTCACCCACGCCTTGGCGTGGTTGGACGTTCGATGTTCGATGTTCATTTTTTTTAGCCCCTCCTGAATAAAAACTACTAAGTGTTTATAGGGCTTGCCCCTGGAATCTTGGCATCCGGATATACCATCTTCAAACGCACAGCTTTCCGTCTTGCAGCAAGATGTCCTTATCGGTTTTCACCGTGGCATCGTAAATCACCATGTCCAGATGAATCATCGAGGCGATGGTTCCGCCGTAGCCGCCTGTATTGCGACCCACGGCGACGTGTACGTTTCCCAATCGCTTTTTTTCTTCTTCAAAATTTCCGTTTTGCAAACAGTTGGGATTCAGGCCGATGCCGATCTCGGCAAAATTGTCGGCATCCTTGACATTTTCGACAATATCCCGCAACTCGCGTACGCCTCTTTCATCGCCGTCGATCTTAACGACTCTTCCTTTTTCAATCTCCAGACGAACGGGGGTGGCCGGCAGCTCGATATGGGCAATGGGGCCATCGACAACAACAACGCCTTCAGCGGTTCCCTGAACCGGCCCCTGGGATACCTCTCCATCGGAAAACGCGCCGGTTTGGCCCGCTTGAGTCGCAATGCCCGCCTCGATAAAGGGCGGGGCTCCGCCTATTCGGGCTTTCAAATTGGTTCCTTTTTTACTGGTGAGATAAATTTCCTTTCCTCTCTCCCACACGGCTTGAAGGCGCTTGCCGGCTTGGAGAATCTCATGGTAATTCGCCGTGGCCCCGCCCTTGGTCCAGTTATCCAGATCTCGTAGGACCATTGAAAGATATCGCAGCCGCTTCTCCTTTTTCAACGCACTGATACTCGGACTGTAACAGGCCGCACCACTGGCTTTGGTCATACCAATGAACACATCGACAGCTTCCAATCCCTTTTCGATAAATTTGGTCATTTTCAAAGATTCTTCAACCGGACGGGAGGGCATGATGGCAATCGTACACTCGGCCCCGACCGCCTGCACAACTCCCGAAAGCACCTGCATCATTTCACTATCTGTTTCAGGATCGGCAACCAGAACAACTTCTTCGTCCGGCTGAATCTCGAGGAGTTCTCTTACGATTTTTTCTGCGGTTTTGATGGCATCGATGACTCTGTTGTTCATGGTCGAAACCTTTCGTAATACAATCGTCAAAAACTAATTACCCACCTCCATTATAATTCCCTACTAATTTCGGAGGATATTGAACCCAAAACCTTTGCGGGCGGAGATAAACTCCGCCCATGCAACGAACCTTTAAATTCATTATTTAATATTTGCAACCCTTAATTTGCTGCTATAGCAGTTGTCATAATTTTGAACCGATTGGGTTATATAGCATTTTTCAAAATATCGTTCCGTTTGGGACGAGATTTAGTCTTGTCAATTAACAATTATTGGTTTTCACGCAAAGCCGCAAAGAATATTTTGAATAATTCCAGTATTCATTTTTCATAAACTTTGCGTCTTTGCGTGAGATTTTATATACTAGGTATCAATCAGGGGTTTAACTGATCAAATAGTAAGGAAATTCAAACAAAAATTTGATATGCCTAATCCACCATGTAACAGGCCGCCTCAGCACCACTGGATTTTTTCTCTAATACAGGGTCGTCCTTTTTACAGCGATCCTGGGCCATGTAGCAACGCGGATGGAATCGACATCCAGGAGGAATGTTTTTCGCACTGGGAACTTCACCCTTTAGAACGATTCTTTCTCGTTTGACTCTCGGGTCGGGAACGCTGACACCGGCCAACAAAGCCCGAGCATAAGGGTGGGTAGGATTGATAATGATGGTTTCGGTTTCGCCGATTTCCACAATCCTACCCAAATACATGATGGCGGTATGATCGCAGATGTGTCTGAGCAAGGATAGATCATGGGAGACAAAGACACCGGCCATCTCCAGGCTCTCGGTCAGGCGTTTGAACAGCTTCAGCACACCGGCCCGGATGGAGACGTCCAGCATGGACACCGGTTCGTCGGCTACCAGGAACTTGGGCTCCAGCACAATTGCTCGCGCAATCGCCACGCGTTGTCTTTGCCCGCCGCTCATTTGATGCGGATACATGCCGAAGAACTGTTCCGGTGGTCTTAATTCCGCCCGTTCCAACGCTTTAAAAACCTTTTCTTCTCTTTCAGCTCGACTGCCGATGCCGTGGATTTCCAGGGGTTCGCAAACGGTTCGATATACCGTAAAGCGCGGATTCAACGATTCATAAGGATCCTGAAATATCATTTGGGCGGTACTTCGAAATCGGAGTAATTCATCACCCTCATAAGCCGAAATATCCTGGCCTTGAAATAATATACTGCCTTCAGTGGGTCGGTACAGCCGGACGCAGACCATGCCTGTCGTGGTTTTACCGCAACCACTTTCTCCGGCCAACCCCAAAATTCGACCGGATTCAACTGAAAAGCTGACATCATCCACTGCTTTCACAATTTCATCGGACAGTCCGAATAAAGACGAGAACGGTCCCTTGCCGATGGCGAAGTATTTTTTTAAATTCTCAACTCGAATAACCGGATTAGCCATATCAGCTCCGTGCGGTCGTTTTATATGTTTAGGCTGCTGCCTCCTTCACCCAGGTTTCCTCTTCTCGTGATCTGGCCCGGATTTCTTCAACATCAGCCGCGCGATGGCACGCATTAAAGTGTCCCGGAGCGATTTCCTCCAGCGGCGGTTCCTGCTCACGGCACACCGGCAGAACAAATGGACAACGCTTGGCAAAGCGACAGCCCGGCGGTGGATTGATTAGCAGCGGCGGAAACCCGGGAATGGAAATAAGTTTTTTGAGTTCCCCTTTTACGCTTGGGAAGGCATTTTGCAGGCCCAGTGTATAAGGGTTGTACGGATTATGGAAAATGTCGTCGGTATCGGCATGCTCCATGATTTTGCCGGCGTACATGACCACCATCCGTTCGCAGGTTTCTGCGACCACGGCGATGTCGTGGGTGATGAGGATCATGGCGTTACTTAATCGACTCAAAAGCTCTTTGATCTTGAGTATTATTTGATCCTGCACTAGAACGTCCAGAGCGGTGGTTGGTTCATCGGCGATGATCAGATCCGGCTCTAACAGCAACGCCATAGCGATAACGGCTCGCTGTTTCATACCACCGCTGAACTGGTGGGGGAAATCCCTGGCCCGTTCGATACTCAGTCCCACCAGATCGAACACCTCGGCCATCCGCCGGGCGGCCGCATCCCGGCTTACCTGACGATGGGCTTGCATGGCTTCAATGAGCTGGTTGCCCACCCGTGCGACAGGATTGAGGGCGTTCATGGCACTTTGGGAAATCATGGCGATTTCCTCCCAGCGATATTTGCGGACGTCGTCCATGGATAGGTGAACCAGATCGCGGCTTTTAAAAATCATCTCACCCCCGGCGATGATCCCGTTGCGGGGCAGCAATCGCATAATGGCTTTCGCAATGGTTGTCTTGCCGCAGCCCGACTCTCCCACCAGCCCCAGAGTGCCACCGCTTGCAACCGAAAAGGTCACATCATCGACAGCTTCAGCAACGCCGTTCTTGGTGCGGTAATGAATCTTAAGGTTTTTTATTTCAAGTAATGCCATAGCTGCTCCGAAAGCGTTCGAGGGTTCAGGGTTTATTCAAAATCGAAATAGAAACTAATGAACGTCGAACATCGAACATTGAACGTCCAACATCGAATATTGTATCCTGTCCGTCGTGAGCCTCCCTTCGAGGGCCTCAGGATCGAATGACAGGGTCGAACGGTCATTCTATAAAAAGTCTGAGTAATCCTACTTCGCCAAATTGGCTACGAAGGTCGAGAGCTTATCGAAACTTCGAAATTCTGCGGTTCGTCTGTTTTTAAAATAGATAAAGCGCAGCGTCATCAATATTGGATGTTCAAAGTTGGACGTTCGATGTTGGACGTTCAATCTTTTTTGTATTCTGACCAGGCGGAGTTTCATACGAGGTGTCAGCCCGGCCGATAATTACGATGCGCCTACTCGATCTTCAGCCTCGGATTCACCACCTTCTCATACGCCAGGCCGATCCAGAAAGCACTCATGACCAGCAAAACAATGCACAAACCCGGAGGCAGAAACCACCACCAGGCCTCGCGAAACATCTGGGCCGCAAAAACGAAATGGATCATCTGTCCCCAGCTGACCGCTTCAGGATCGCCGAAACCCAGGAAACTGATGCTCGCTTCGGCGATGACCGCCCAGCCAACGGCCAGAGCGACGTAGAGAAACGCCATCGGCATCACATTGGGGGCAATATGGCGATAAATAATACGAAAATCTGAAGCCCCGGCCACCCGGGCGGCCTGGATAAAAGGCCGCTCTTTGATGGTTAGCACCTGCGCGCGGATAACACGGGTGGTCGTTCGCCAGAATAGTGCCACCACAACGATGATAACATTGGAAATCCCCCGGCCCAGCAGCGTCATCAGCACAATCGCCATGGGAAGAAATGGTATTCCATAAGCAATATCGGTGATTCGCATGATGGCCTCGTCGAGCCAGCCGCCAAAATACCCGGACAGCAGTCCCAGATTGGCACCGACAAAGACCACCATAATAGCGGAGATCAATCCGACAACGACCGCCGTACGGGAACTGACAATCGTCTGGCTGAAGACATCATAACCGAAGCGGGTTAGACCGAACCAGTGGTCTTTGGACGGGGTTTTGTCCTCGGGAACCAGGCCCCATTCATCAACGATGGCCTCGTAAGGTTCATACGGCACGACGTACGGGCCAACGATGGCCAGAATCAAAAATATCCCGACGATAATCAGTCCGGCGATGCTGAGCTTTTCTCCGCGAAATACTTCTCTCTGCTCGTGGAGAAAATTTCTGAATACCAGCGTACGTTCGGAGAATGCTTTTTTAGCCATGTCAAAGTCTCCCAAACCCGGACCTGTCCGGGGAATTGAAGATTGAAGATTGTATATTGAAGATTTGCGGATGTCGCTGCGCTCCGCCTTTTTTAAAATCGATCATTCTGCCCGATCGTTAGACCCTGTCATTCGACCCTGAGGCACTCGAAGGGAGGTCCTCGAAGGAAGGTTCCCTACGGGCAGAATACAACACCCGCCACGCGTGCCACCATTCGGGCCGAGCCAATGGCCGATTGCAAGGCGAGGCTTGCAGTCCTTAATTCTTCAATCTTCAATCTTAAATATTCAATATACTCACCCTACCTTAACCCTCGGATCCAGGTAAGAATACAGCACATCCGCCAGAAAGTTTCCGATAATTACGATTGCCCCCAAAAAGAGAAAGGCTGCCTGGACCACCGGATAGTCCATACTACTGACGGCCTCGACCAGTTCACGGCCCATCCCGGGCCAGGAATACACCTTCTCCAGCAGAACCTGGCCACCGATGGCAAATCCGAGCATCAGCGGTGCAATGGTGACGACCGGAAGCAAAGCATTGCGCAAGGCGTAACGAAACATAATCCGCTTGTTGGTAAGCCCCTTGGCGTGGGCCATTTCGATGAAGTCCTCATGCAGGATATCTAAAATGCTGTTGCGGGTGACCAGCATGGGTGTGGCCAGATAGAAAATGGACATGGTAAAAACCGGTAAAACCAGGTGATGGAAAAAATCCCAGTTAAAATATTTATCGAAGAATCCGGTATAGACCCGCCCCGGTGTCAGCATCAGACCGATGGGAAACCACTGCAAAATATATCCGAAGATGAGCAAAATAATCATCCCCAGCCAGAACTCGGGGGCCGAACGCAGGGCGAGAAAAACGGCGATTCCGCCGGTATCGACACCGGTTCCCCGTTTCCAGGCCAGAATAGTGCCGATGACAACGCCCAGAATCAGAGCCAATCCCATGGCGGTGCCCATCATAAAGAGTGTATTCCAGAGTTTGCCACGCAGCATTTTTACTACCGGCTGGTTGGTTCGAATGGATATGCCAAATTGCCCCTTAAACAGGTTTTTCATATAGATAAAATACTGCTCCAGCTTGGGCTTATCGAGACCGAACTGTTCCATCATCATATTCTGGGAATCCGGATGGAGTGAAGCCCCGATAAACAGAGCCGTCGGGTCGGCAGGCATAATTCGGAACAGGAAAAACACAATCGTGAGCAGCACCCAGAGGGTGACGATCATCAACAAAAATCGTTTTAGAAGATATCTTCCCCTCATATTCCGCACCTTGATCCGGACGAGCCGGAATTGAAAGTTGAAGATTGAAGATTTATGGATGTCGCTCCGTTCCGTCTTTTTTAAATTGAATCGTGCGACCCAGTCATTAGACCCTGTCATTCGACCCTGAGGCCCTCGAAGGGAGGTCCTCGGAGGGAGGCTCCTTAAGAGAAGAATACCACGCCCGCCACGCGAGCCGTCATTCGACCCAAGCTCATGGTCGTAAGCAAGGCGACGCAGGCGTGCCTTCAATATTCTATCGTAAATGGTCAGCAGGTAAGGAGAGCCGAAGCTCTCCTCCCTTTTTTAGCGTTTAAGGATTTCGCCAGTCTATGGGGCGATTCTCATAGGATTTATGCTGGTCAAAGGTGTCTATCCAGCGCTTGTCGTTTTCCGGGGCCGGATAATACAGGCGACCCTGGTCGTCCCATTCATAACCGGCCTTGGTCAGTTCCTGCTTGGCCTTTTCCAGATCGTAGGGCCAGGGCGGCAGATCGCTGTTGTGCCAGAACTTGTTTTCCGGCGAGAGCATTGCACCGGCCGGCACGCCGTGTCCGTCCCACACCCGGTTGATCATCATCGGCACCGGGACAGCATAGGAAACAGCCCGACGGAAGTGAACGTCATTCCAGGGCGGGATGCGGGTGTTGTATTCCAGCAGATACATACCGAAGGTCAGCGGCGCTACTACCTTGATGTCGGAGTTCTTCGCCAGCCTATCAGCTTGAAGGGGGTCCAGAGAAGCAGCTCCGCATGAATCGACTTCACCGCGTTCCATGGCACCCACAATGGCCTCAATATTACCATAGACTACATGCAGAAAACCGTCGTTTTTGGGCGGTGCAAAATGCTCCTTGTAGGCATTCAGCGAAAGTTCCTCATCCCGGCGGTAATAATTGAATTTAAACGGCCCGCTGCCAATAGGATTGTCATTGGCGAAGGTGGCTGGGTTGTCGATTGCGTCCCAGACATGTTTGGGCAGGATGTAGACCTGGCAAAGCACCGTGAACAGAAATCCGGCGTCCGGCTCTTTGAGTTTAAAGCGAACTGAATTGTCGCCGGTGACCTCAACCGACTCCAGGTTTTCCAAAAAGGACAGCAGGTAGCCCGATTTGCGGCCGTACTCATACGAAAATGCGACGTCTTCGGCGGTTACCGGTTTGCCATCATGAAACTTCATTCCCGTGCGAAGGGTGACGTCCAGGGTTTTATCATCCAGCCATTTGTAACCGGTGGCCGCCCACAGTTGGGGTTTCGCATCTGGACCGATGCGCATTAGCGTGTCATAGATGTGCGCCAACAGCCATTGATCGGTGATTAACTGGGCCATAATCGGGTTAGTGGTTTTGAAGTCGGCCGGTCCCCCCTGTCGGAAGACTCGCTGGCTGCCGGTGGGTGTGGCCGACCAATCGGTCCAGAAACTCCAGGGACCAGTTCCCGGCGCCAGTACCACATCTTTGAAATTCTTTTGATTGTATGCACGCATGTTTTCTTGATGCATGAATGCATGGTGGGGCTGGCGCTCGTATAGAAATTTCTGGATGAAGTCCACAATTTCTTTGCGGTCCTTTACATCCAGTGCCACTTTCTGGGCATCGGCCAGCTTGTCGTAGGCCGGATTCTGGTAGCCGGAGACGTTAATGCCGTCCCAGCCCGCGTTGGGTGTCGTGAGCATGGATCTCAGGAAGACATTCGGTTCCAGCCGAACCAGTTTGGGAGACCAGTTAATGATGTAAGCATCGAAGCGTTTTGATCGAAAGGCCCGCTTGATCATAGCCTCATATTTCGTGGGATCGAGATAGGCATTAACGCCTAATTTTTTCCAGCTGGCCACGATCATGCGCATCATGTTGTACCGCTGGGGGGAATAGTCGGCGGTGGTGCCCAGCAGGCCAAGAGGGGGGACCAGTCGCTCTTCGGGCAAGTCTTTGGCAAGCACCGGTAACGCTGGCGTGATCAGTGCAATTAGAGTGAGAATCAACAGTCCATTTCGAAACCAAGATTTCATGTTTTTGCCTCCTTTCGTCTAATTGTGGTTGGTAAAAACTTGTTAGATTACTTCACCTCCTTTTGATTAAGATTTTTCATTGCGTTACGTTTCGAACACCATTAGATTGAAGCAAGCTACCGTATATATCTGTACATGTCAATCCTGCTGGATAAAAATCTGACTCAAGTTTCGCAAGCCATATTTACATTAAATGCGCATCGCAAAAACTTGACCACCAGAGCACCTGTGGTTATCTATAAATCAAGTTCCACACTCCAATCTGCATAGAAATGGGGGTGCGACACTTGAGTTTCTAACATTCGATTTCGCCGGTATCCGCTCCTTCCACCATCGTTTTCTAACCTGCAGTTTTGATATAAGATCATGACAAAAGAAGGTTTGAAACGCAAACTCGCCGCTATTCTCAGTGCCGATGTTGAAGGTTACAGCCGCCTCATGGGGAGATATAGTCAATAGTTGTGTATGAAGAAATTAGGCGGCAATCCGTTTTTCTTCGACACCATTGACAAATTTAACTCCTCTAATTACTTCTGCCAGGCGTTGCGGATGGTGAAGTCG
>Ga0136654_1000195_pt1 | contig 20051 bp, 22 predicted proteins | sample InaspJWI70metaG_FD_94865 | JGI IMG/M metagenome (GOLD analysis project Ga0136654, IMG submission 94865) | Marine gutless worms symbiont microbial communities from Oahu, Hawaii - Inanidrilus sp. 1 OAHU.JWI-70 metaG (version 2) | ecosystem: Host-associated > Annelida > Digestive system >... | reverse complement strand
TGATCTCCATCTTTGCTTCCTCTGTTAGCATGGGTCGCCCTCCAAATAAGACGGCCCGATTTAAACAAAGGTGGGTCAATAATTTTGTCCGGAATGGGTCATTTTCCTATGTCCGATGACAATGACTGACGAACTACGTTCATCAGATTGCGACCGGACAGGTAATTATCCGAGATCAAGGCAAATACGATCACCGCTATCAAGAGCAGAAACGGTAGGACACCCAGGCGAATGAATAAGAGCCGAAGGTAATAACTGAAGGATTTCGATTTGTTATCGGCCCTCGAGGCATGGAATTCTACCTGACTATCGCTAGAAGAATTTTCCATTTACGCGACCTCTTTATCGAAAAAGCTATGCAAAACGTTTTCCTGGGTGATTTCCTCACCTATAAGCTCGGCCTGGACCCGACCGCGATGGAGGACGTACAGCCGGTGGCTCAAATTAACTACCTCGGGTAAATCGGATGAAATGACGATTACCGCGGCGCCATTTTCACAAAGCTTGCCAATAAATTTGTAGATCTCCACACGAGTCCCCACATCGACGCCTACCGTAGGTTCATCGAACACATATAGATTCACGTCGCGAGTAAGGCATTTTGCGAGCATGACCTTTTGTTGATTACCGCCGGAAAAGTGGTCTACCTCGCGTTCAATATTTAGTGGTTGAAGTTGAAGCTTCGATGCCAGATCAAATGTTTTTTCAATCTCTGCGCGGCGGCGCAGGATTTCGTAATTCTGGAATTCAGGGAGATGTAGAGACGGCAGACTGATGTTTTCCCGGCAAGACCTGATCATCGCCAGCCCTTCACCTCGCCGGTCGGGTGGCAGGTAAAAGAACCCGCGATCCAGCATCTCACGCGTCGAGAACCCGGTAACCTCTTCACCGTCGAAGCTTACGCATCCCGAGCTAATCTCCTCGAGTCCAAAGCAGGCACGAATAGTCTTAGACTTTCCGGCACCTACTAATCCCGCAAATCCGACGATTTCTCCGCGCCTTGCGAATATCGACGCATCTTTTACCCGTCCGTCGACCGTGGTTATATTGTCGACTGACAAAATCTTTTCACCCGGAATGGTATTAATCTGCGGAAAGATTTGATCGATGACACGTCCGGTCATTAGATTCACCAGTTCGCTTTCGTTAACCGACTTTGCAGCTACCGTGTCGATGTATTTCCCATCTCGCAACACAGTAATCCGGTCTGCAATCCGGCGAATTTCCGACATGCGATGAGTTATGTAAATAATACCGACACCGCTGCTCTTGGCCTGTTCAACAAGCTCGAACAACCGCTTGGTTTCTCGATCGGTCAAAGATGCCGTCGGCTCATCGAGAATCAGCACCGACAAGTCAGAGCGGAATCCCTTGGCAATCTCGACCATCTGTTGCTGGGCACGCGACAGATACGCAACTTTCTGACCAGGCTTCAATGGAAATCCGAGCTTATCCAGGATTCGCTTGGCTTCGGAATGCAGGGCCTTACGGTCGAGCAGACCGTGCGAGACATGCTCTGCACCTAAAAACAGGTTTTGTTCCACGGTAAGCTGCCCTACCAGCGAAAACTCCTGAAATACAGCACTGATTCCGAGCGACCGCGCTTGATGCACCGAATGCAATTCCAGCGGTTGCCCTCGAAACAACAACTCGCCGCTACTAGGCTCGTAGACACCGGCAATCAGGGAGATCAGCGTCGATTTACCGGCCCCATTTTCCCCGAACAGCACGTGGACCTCGCCGGGCCTCAACTCTAGCGAAACCCGATCAAGCGCCAGTACGCCGGGAAACCTTTTACTGATCCGTTTCAGTTCGAGTAGTGGCGCTGCCCCGACCGCTGGAAGGGCGGTCGAGGATGCATTCGCCGTGCGAACATGAGTTGACATCGTGGACTTCGACTTTCCTTATGTTCAATCTTTACTAGATCAGTTCACGCTGAACGTGGGTCTAAAGCCATCTTTGGCGAGTGATGAGTCACGATCGAATGTGTTGGTGTTATCGCCGTCGATGATATAGAGCTTTGGACCCACGTGTTTGCGATAGCTTTTACCTTCAAGAATTCGAACGGCCTGATCGATTGCCACCTTCCCCTGAATAACCGACGAATCGGTTGGTGCGGCTAGAATCTGACCACGCTTGATTCCCTGAAACACACCCGGTGTAAAGTAGTACGACATTATCTTGATATCACCCAGCAACCCACGAGAGCGTAAAAGCCCCACGGCGGCCTCGGCGGTGACAGCGGTTCCGACTACATATTTTATGCCCGGACTACATATTTTATGCCCGGGTGAGCTTCGAGCGTATCTTCGACCAGTTTCAACTGCGTTTCCTTACCGGTATCACCATATTTGGTCTCGACCACCTCAACTCCGCTCCCGGCAACGGCTTTCTGAAACCCGGCATTCCCGGCTTCGACCCAACCGGCTCCCGGAGGACCGGGAAACCAGGCAACTTTGACCTTGCCCCCATCAGAGGGATGCCGATTGGCAACATATTCGCCAGCTTTAAATCCCATCTCGCCGAACGAGACGAGCGATTTCGCCGAAAGGTCACCGGATGACATGCCATTAATTACATCGATGACCGGAATATTCTTCGCACGTATTTCTTTGACCAGATTATTCAAACCGTCGAATGAAATGGCACCGATAACGACCGCATCGGCGCCACCGGCAACGCAATCCTCGATTTGGGAAATTTGCTTGGCCAGATTGGTGTATCCGCCTGCTTCGACCAGCTGCATTTTGACCCCGAGCCGCTTCGCCTCCTCTACTACACCGAAATTAACAGCGGTCCAATAGGCATCTTTCAATAGGCATCTTTCATGTGTGGAAAAGACACACAGATGTCCCACTTCTTCGATGCTTTTTTCAGAGGAACGTAATCGAGCGTATTTCGCGGGCTTTCCATGTTAAACGGCGGATTCCATTCTTCGACTTGAAAGGGGTACCAGTTGTCCGCGTTTACTCCAGGCACACAGGCTAGCGCTATTGCAAGCCCAAAAAGTGTACCTTTAAATTGTCTTGCGGGTTTCATTTGTCTGTCCTCCTAATTTTTGTAGAAATAATTTTTCTCCGCGCAGAATTCCAACATCGTTTCGAAATTCATTGCCCCTGTCCTCGCTAGCTATTCGCCTTTGAGGGGCATGGAAATTTAGTCTAGAAAAATCGAAGGCAAATAAATAGATAATATAGATTTTGTATTCGTGATTTCTGAATTATTTATGCAATTTGATTCCCAGCAATTTGAATAACTCCGCCACAATAGGCAATCCTCGGTCTCTTTGCATAGCTGAGATTTAATTTAAATATTTGATTTTATTATTATTAATACCAAATTCATATTAACCTAAAGGACCCATGGCAGGCACTAGCCTCGGTTATAAACTGTGATTTCAGTATTTTAAATACCTAATATCAAACCAGCATATATGTCATTCTCACTCAGGCAAATCAAATACTTCATCGCCACCGCGGAGTCGGGACAGATATCACAGGCGGCCGCTGAACTCCACGTATCGCAATCTGCTATAACGACCGCCATCAAGAGCCTCGAAGAATTGCTCGACACCAAACTGTTTGAACGGCAATCCCACGGCGTAACTCTAACTTACGAAGGTACCCAGTTTCTGCAGCACGCAAATTACATAACTACTGCCGTGGATGAGGCATTGCGAATGCCGAGTCGGGACAAATTGGCGGTCGAAGGCAAAATCAAACTTGCGCTTTCCTATACGGTTGCGGGCTACTTTTTACCCGCCTACCTGACACGCTTCAATCGAAGCTTTCCGAATGTCGAGTTAAAACTTATCGAAGCCGACAGACCAAGTATCGAAGAAGGCATTCTAGATGGCACTTACGACCTCGCCATGATCCTCACTTCCAATGTGGCAAATCAGGAGGATATTTCGATCGATACACTCATCCATTCGAGACGTCGCCTGTGGCTCAACCCGAATCATGAGCTGTTTGGCAAACCGGCAGTGTCACTCCGGGATGTCGCGGAACAGCCTTATATTATGCTTACCGTGGACGAAGCCAGTAATACCGCGCTACGTTACTGGAACCAAACTCCTTATCAGCCAAAAATCGTGTTCCGCACTTCGTCGGTCGAGGCCGTCCGAAGCATGGTCGCAAACGGAATGGGGGTAACGATTCTGTCCGATCTGGTTTATCGACCCTGGTCACTGGAAGGCAGGCGCCTCGAGGTCACCAATCTATCCGATTCGATCCCGCACATGGATGTCGGTTTCGCCCGGGCAAACAAAAAAGAAAAATCGGCGGCGTCTAACGCATTCTGCGATTTCATGCACATCGCTGTCAGCACATATCAACCTCCGGTTCTACAGCAGGGATAATGCTATTTATTCGTCAGCCAGTTTCACATTATTCATACCGATCAATTCCTTAGAAACCATGTGGTGTCGAAACAGTTAAAACCATCTCCCTCCTCAAAATCTAAACCCATCTTCTTGACTTAAGTCAAAAACTGCCCCCGCCATACCCTTTAGCCTGTTTTTTGCGGGGGTCCGAATACGTCACGGTTGATACAAAAATAACTAATCGAAATGGGGATGAATAAATGAATACCTTCTGCAGAACAGCCGCTGTAATTGTTTGCTATTCAGCCTGCCTGCTTGGCGCCAATCCGGCGCTGGCGGCCGATTCGGGCTGTATCTCCTGCCATAACGGCATCGAGGACATTCGCGACAAAAACAGCACGATGATGATCATGATCAAGTCGATCAGCGCCACCCACGGCTCGATCAGCGCCACCCACGGCGATCCGGAAGGCTGCGTATTGCGCCACGGCGGCGACCCGACCGCCACCGAAGCCGACCAGGCGCACCAGGGTTCGCCGCAGTCGCTGGTGCAGTTTCGCGGCCCGCAAACTTTTTACCCCGACCCCGGCGCGATGGATATCAACCAGTTCACCTGCGGGCAGAGCGCTTGCCATATGGGTTACGAAGAGCGCTTGGAAAAATCGCTGATGGAATACCGAGGCCGGAAAAATTCAGGGTAATCTGCATACCTGGGGCATACCCGAAGTACAAAATCACAAGGTGCCCTGGGGTAACTATGCCGTCAAGGATAGCGACGGCCCGGTGCCGAGCGTCGGCACCGATGCCTATAAGGCTTACATGAAAGACATGATCGCGGCGCACCAGGACCAGTTTCCGACCGCGCTGGAACAAATTCCGAACCCGAGCGTCGACCAAATCGAAAAAGACCCGAAGCTCGCCGGCTTTACCTACCAGCGCCAGCAGTGCCAGCGCTGTCACGTCACGGTCAAGGGTCGCGAGAAGCGCGGCGATTACCGCGGCCAGGGTTGCTCCTCCTGCCACATCCCCTACGGTAACGAGGGCATTTACGAGGGCGGCGACCCGACCATCGACAAAACCCAGAAAGGCCATATGCTGACGCACCAGATTCAGGCGACACGCAAATCCCAGGTGACCGTCGGCGACACAACCTATTCCGGCATTCCGGTAGAAACCTGCAACTCCTGCCATAACCGCGGCAAGCGCATCGGGGTTACCTACCAGGGCCTGATGGAATTCCCCTATGGCTCGCCGTATAGCGAGAGCGGACAGAAACAGCCCAAGCTGCACACCAAGAGGTATCTGTTCATTTCCGACGACCTGCACCACCAGATCAAGAGCCGTCCGGAAAATCCCGAGGGCGGCTTGCTATGCCAGGACTGCCATACCACCATCGATATGCACGGCGACGGCAATATTCCGGGCACCACGCTGGCGCAGGTCGAAATCGAATGCCAGGATTGCCACGGCACGCCCGAACAATTTCCGTGGGAATTGCCGCTGGGTCATGGCGAGGAATTCGCGCAATCGATCGGCAATACGCCACGCGGCATGGCCGACAGCCTGCTGCAACAGACCGCCGCCTTCGCCACGACCTACGACAAAAAGGATGGCTACCTGCTGAGCGCGCGCGGCAACCCCTTCGGCAATGTCGTCAAGGATGGCGGCAAGGTCGTCATGCATTCGGCCACCGGCACCGATTTTCAGGTGCCGCTGCTGAAACAGCTCAAGCAAGACGGCGCTTGGCGCAATTCCAACGCCATGGTGGCGATGTCCAGCGTCAAGAAACATGCCGAGAGCCTGGAATGTTATGCCTGTCACGCATCCTGGGTGCCGCAGTGCTACGGTTGCCACGTCGATGTCGATTACGGCAAAGACAAGAATGGCAAGCCCAAGCACGACACCGACTGGATCGCATCCGGCACTGCGCGTAATGCCGACGGTTCCACCGCCGAATCGCCGCTTGGCACCAAGGGCATCCAGAGCCCGGGCAAGGTCAGCGAAACCCGCGCCTACCTGCGCTGGGAAGAGCCGGTGCTGGGCATCAACGGCGAAGGCCGCGTCACCCCGCTAATGCCGGGTTGCCAGGTGTTGTTCACGGTACGCGCCCGCGACGGGACGACCGTTGCGCATAACCAGATCGCTTTGTCGCATGACGAGCAAAAAGAGCTGGGGCAGGAACGCACCCCGCTCGCCATCGACATGGCGCCGGTGCAACCGCATTCGGCACAGCGTAAGGCGCGCACCTGCGAGAGTTGCCACAACAATCCCAAGGCCCAGGGTTACGGTATTTCAGGCGGCGTTTATCAATTGCGTTATCCTGAAAACATCGTCGAGGATCTGATCGACCAGAAAACCGGCAAGGTCATTCCGAGCAATTTCAAGATCCAGATTCCAAGGATCGAGGCGCTCGATTTCGATTGGTCCACGATCATCAAGGATGGCCAGCAGGTTCAAACCGTGGGTACCCACTGGCCGTTGTCGCGGGCGCTGCCGCAAGACGTGCGCGATGCCATGGACCGCACCGGGCTGTGCATGGGTTGTCACCGCGAAATGACCAATGCGCAATTGTGGTCAAAAGTATCCGAGCCAGGCCGGCTTACCGATGCGCAGCACATCGAGTTAATGAACAAGATGTTGCAGGCCTACAGCAAAGATAAGCAGTAGGCGTGAAATCAGGGAGCTTTACCTCGGTATCAGGGTGGCCGGCGGCAGCGTTGCTGTCGCTTATCCTGACTGCCTGTGACAGCGATAACGTCGCTGTGGTCGGCAGCGGCGAAGACAGCGACGCCATGGATGAATTTCTCGCTGCCCTGGCGCAGGTCGCGCTCCAGCATCTTGATGAAGCGCGAGAACAACTCGCCCTCGAAACGTTGAATGCCGCCGTCGGCAAGCACCCCGACAACGCGATGCTGCTAAGCCTGCGGGCCAGCCTGTTTTTGCAAAACCAGCAACCCAGCCTAGCGCTGGCCGACCTGAATCGGGCGGTCGACCTCGATCCCCGAGATCCTATTCTGTTGACCAACCGCGCCCAGGCACTGCGGCAATTCGAGCGAAATGATGACGCCAAACGCGACCTGGATCAGGCGATCGAACTCGACCAGAAGTTCGTTGCGGCCTATTTTAATCGCGGCAGCCTGCATTTCGAGGAGGAGAAATACGATTTAGCGCTGCTCGATTTCAACCGCTGCGTCGAACTCGATCCCATGGCCGCGGCCGGGTACTTCAATCGCGCTTCGACTTTCGAAGCCCTGGGCGAACGCGAACGCGCGATCGATGACCTGCAGCAATTCCTGTCACTGGCGCCGGAAGAAAACTGGGCCCAGGTCGCCAGGGATTTGTTAAAACAATGGGATCCCGACCTGTCGTGAAACCGATTATCCAGATCATCCTCGGGCTGGCGGTTATCGGACTCTCCCATTCCGCCGCGTCGATTGATAAAACCTCACGCCAGGCCTTCGATCAACTGCTCAACGAAGCCGGTCTGCGGCTCGACAACCGGCAAAATTACAGCGACATCCCGATTCAAGCCAATCCGGTGCTGTCTTACGAGCACGCGATGCTACACGCCTCCGGGGCGCTGGAATTACGATTTATCGTGCGGCCGCTGAATCGGATCACGATCGAGTACAACGACCCGCACAACGCGTCGCCCGAACCGAACCACCTGTTTCCATTGCTATTCGAATCGATTACCAACCGCCTGTCGGTGGGCAGCGATACCCCCAGCAGCAGCTTCACCGAGTCCGAGGCGTGGACGAGTTTCAACGCCAGCTGGGCCGCGGCATCGGTGTTCGACGTGCGCCCCGAGTTTGCCGATGATTATCGCAACGGCTTATTAATCGGTATGCATCGTAACGACATGGCCGATGCCTACACCGTTTTTTTATACAACGATCACGAACTGGCAAAACCCTTGATCAAAGAGGTTATTTCCATAATGTCGTTTACCCCGGCATCCAATTAGCACCGGCCTGAAACGAAGAACGCCTAAATGCATCTTGCTTGACTCGCGTCAAGCCGCTTTGGGGGTTTTTTGGAAACATTGTTTTGCATTAAACATGTATTGTTTTGCATTAAACATGTTTTGCATTAAACATTGTTTTGCATTGACCCCATTAAACCGGCGCATGCAAAAAACTAGCGATATTATCTGGCAGGATACCCAGCATCAGATGCTGTTCGAGCTAATCGAACAAATCAAGATCGTGCCCTTCGATCCGGATATCCTGAGTCGGCTCAAGCTTTATGCGGAACATCATTTCATTCTCGAGGAAACCTATATGCGAAAACTGAATTACCCGCATATCGTGGCCCATCTCGAGGCGCATGACCGTTTTCGAGAAGAGCTCGAGGCAATGCTGGAAACCGATCCCACGATGCACGAGGCATTGCAGATTTCACTGTCCGACTTTCTCTACAAGTGGCTCAAGTTACATGTGCTCGGCATCGACAAAGAACTCGAGGAATTTGTGCTTGGTTCCGAACGCAAGTGATCTGAATCGGCGTGCCCGGTTTAAAGCCAAATCTATCGACGCGCCGCAATACCGGGTTTAAACTGTTGCAGACGGAGGTGGCGCATGAATATTTCCCGGCTGAGCGGTCATTGTTACTGCGGTGCAGTTAAATTCGAAGTAACCGGCAAGTCTGACTGGGTCGGGCATTGCCATTGCGAATCCTGCCGCCGCGCGACTGGTTCGGTGATGACGAGCTTTGCCGGCTTCAGGCCCAATCAGATCGTATTTACCGGGGCAATGCCGCAGCGCCACACCACGGCGGATGGCGTAAGCCGCAGTTTTTGCGGACAGTGCGGATCGCCGGTTTCATTCGAAATCGACAATCGCCCGGATGAAATCCATCTGCATCTGGGCCTGTTTGACGACCTCGAACAAACGGTTCCGGAAACTCACAGCTTCATCGACGAAAAACCCAGCTGGCTGCGTGCCGACGAACACTTGCCAAACGATAACTGAAACCCCGACCGAGACGCCCGGACGATTCGGATTGCCGGCTAATCGCTGAGCAGATATTCACCGCGTGTCTCGAGAATTTCGTTGCCGACAATCTTGGCGACATTGGCATTGCGCCAGACATACTTAGTGGTTGCGCGCGAAATTACCCGGCCCGCGGTCCCGGCCACCAACGGTATGCGCTCGACAAAAGCGGCCTCGCCGTCGAGCCGGATCAGGTCGGCGACAGGATCGCCCTTGCTTACCTCGTCTCCCAGCTCGACCCGGTAGGCCAGCAAACCCGCTTGCGGGGCGCGCAGCATTTCGGTAGCGCGTAAATCGGTCGGCGGCGGCGCCTTGCCTTTGCGGCCGATCGTTGCGCCGCCGATCAGACCCTGGGCTTGGAAATAACCGTACAGATTTTCCGCGTCGCTACGATTCAAGGCGTCGAAGGTATCGAATAGCCCGCGAAATTCCAGCGTACAGGCCACCACCGGCAAGGGTAGCGGTTTATCGGGGTATTCACGCGCGAGGCGCAGCCAAATCGCCGGCCAGACTTCATCGAAGGATCCGCCGCCGCTGTCTTCGGCCAACAAGGTAGCGGCGGCGCCGGTCCAGTCGGCCAGTTGTTGCATATTTTCCTGCAGCTGCGGGACCGTGAAAATATGGGCCAGCGCGTCATCGTCGCAGTGCAGATCGAACACATAATCCGCATCGCAAGCCTCACTCACGATACATTGCTGCCATTGCTCGAAGGCGGTTACACGGGGCAATTGTTCGGCCCAGTCGCGCATTGCCGCGCGCACCAAGCGGACGTTTTGCGCGCCGTCGGCTCCCAGTCTATCGCCAAGCCCGGCGCCGATCGCATCGTAAATCACCGGCCAGCTGCGATTGTGGTTTACCCCGGTACTGCGGCTGTAGCGCCCCTGATGTTGCCCAAACTCGATATCGCCCATGCCGAGCGGATTAACCATCGGAAATAGCACAAACTGCGCTTGCAGCTGACCCGCGGCGTCGGCTTCACGCAACAATTGCAATAGGTGGTGCAACACCAGAATCCCCGGTTGCTCGTCGGCATGCAGCGCGGCCTGCAGGTAGACCTTGTGCGATGCCTGCTCCGCCCCAATCCGAAAATAATGTAGCTCGGTGCTGCGCCCCGGGGAGTCGCCGACCAACGTCTTGCTGATTTTTTCATAACTCATGTGACAATCGCGCCCCCGTCGACATCGATTATGGTGCCGGTAACAAACTCGTTCTCGAGCAAGAAAATAGCGGCGCCGGCGCATTCTTCGGCGGTACCGGCGCGCGCAATCAAATGTTCTGCGGTCCCCATGTCATAGAAGTTCCTGCGCTCCTCCCCCTGCAGCGGCGACATCGGGGTATCGATCAGGCCCGGACACACGCCATTGATGCGTACCGGGGTGATTTCGTTTGCGACCAGATGGATAAAAGCCTCCACCGAACCGCCGACGCTACCGATTGCGATCGTACCCGGGCGAAACTTGCGCGCGGGATAACCGCTGAACAATACCACCGCACCACCGGGCGACATCTGCGGCACACCGAGCCGCACGCTATTGACATAACCCCAGAGCTTGGCGAAAGAGTTTTGATAACCGTCGAGGTCCATTTGCAGGAAGGGTCCGATGGCGCGCGCGCCGCCGGTGGCCGCGTTGACCAGATAGTCGAATCCATGGTTACTTTCGAACAATTCGCCCAGGGCGGCGCGATCGAGCACATCCACCTGTACACATTGGACACCGTCGATATCGCACTCGCGCCGGCTGCCGGCGATCACTTCCGCGCCGGCGTCGCGCAGCATCTTAGTCGTCGCCAATCCGATCCCGGAAGTGCCACCTAGAACGATCGCTTTTTTGCCGCTGAAATCTGCCATATTGATTCCTCTTTTGTTAACCGATGTCGGCCCGATGGGCGGGATCGGAAGGGTTGCTATTTCGGCATGTTATAAGATTTCGCCGGGCCGCGCAGGCTTGCGCGGGAATAACCGCTTATAAAAACGCCGGCATTGCGAGGCGGCGCGGAGGTTTCGGTATGACGGCATAGGGATGGGACTTCGTTTGAGAGCGCGGCTGGTTGCTTCGAGGGTGCTTCGACGGGGGGTCAGAGCAAAAACTTCGCCGACTATTTCCTCACTGGCGCGCTCGCCCCGAAGTTTTTGCTCTGACCCCGGGAATTCGTGACCCCGGGATTTCCGGCCCCGGGAATCCGCGGCTCAGATGATTCCCGACTCGAGACTGGCCGCCATCAGCATCCCCAGTTCTTCGCATTGCGCTTCGAATTCGGGCCGGTACTCGCCGTGCAGGATCATCGATTCCTGCACGGCTTTCCACTTCAATCCGGTCGTAATCTTGCCGATCGCGATGCGGGTACCGGTGCCGTCGAGGCCGGCGCGAATGTAGGCGGCATAAGGCATTGCCTCGGTTTGCTCGAGGCAAGGATAGTAAATGCGGTCGAAAAAATCTTTCAGCGCGCCACTCATGTAGCCGTAATTCTCGGTCGTGCCGAGGATTAGCGCATCGGCCCAGAGAACGTCCTCGGGTACTGCCTGCAAAGGTGGAATATGTTTAACGGCGACCCCCGCGATATCCTCGTGCCGAGCGCCGCGCAGGGTGGCTTCCACCAGCAATTGCGTATTGGGCGAAGGATTGTGCGCCACGATCAAAAGATTTTTCGTATCCGGCATAGCGCGATCATAAAGGCTTGAATCGCCTCTGCATAGTGCTGGAACGGATAGATAAAAGGCATCGGTTTCAATTAGAAACGAAAATTAATCATTGAAACGAAAATTTTTTCGAACAATACGAAAGCGATTGATTGACAAACTGAAAACAAGTGGTTAGATTCGCCAAGCTCATCGATAAAACCAAGAATCAAACCCTATGGAGGACAACTCATGTTGAAGAAGATCGCACTGTTAGCCGCCTTTGCCGTACTAAGCTCGCAATCGGCCCTGGCTGGCATGGCAGAAGCCAAGAAATGGGTAAATAACGAGTTCCAGCCTTCGTCGCTATCCAAGTCGGATCAGATGAAGGAAATGGAATGGTTTATCAATGCGGCCAAACCGTTTAAGGGGATGGAAATCAACGTACTCTCCGAGACGATCCCGACCCATGAGTACGAATCGAAAACGCTGACCAAGGCGTTTGAGGAAATTACCGGTATCAAGGTCAATCACCAGTTGCTCGGCGAAGGCGAAGTGGTACAGGCGGTACAAACTCAAATGCAGACCAAGAGAAATTTATATGACGCCTATATTAACTTATATGACGCCTATATTAACGATTCGGATTTGATCGACACTCATTCGCGCCTGCAACTGGCCATCAACCTATCGGACTGGATGGCGGGCGAAGGCAAGGACGTCACCAATCCGATGCTGGATGTCGACGATTTCGTCGGCAAGTCGTTTACCACCGGACCCGATGGCAAATTGTATCAATTGCCCGATCAACAGTTCGCCAATCTATACTGGTTCAGAAAGGACTGGTTCGATCGCGCCGACCTGAAAAAGAAATTCAAAACCCTGTACGGCTACGATCTCGGGGTACCGGTCAACTGGTCTGCCTACGAGGACATCGCCGAGTTCTTTTCGGTTCATGTCAAAGAAATAGACGGGGTTCGGGTTTACGGCCACATGGATTACGGTAAGCGCGCGCCCGACCTCGGCTGGCGCATGACGACCTCGGCTGGCGCATGACCGATGCCTGGTTATCGATGGCCGGCGCCGGTAGCAAGGGCTTACCGAACGGTGTGCCGGTCGATGAATGGGGTATCCGCATGGAACCCGGTAGCTGTAATCCGGTAGGGGCATCCGTCTCTCGGGGCGGCGCCGCCAACGGACCAGCGGCGGTGTATGCGATTCGCAAGTGGGACGAATGGTTACGCAAGTACGCACCACCCGGCGCAGCCAGCTATGATTTTTACCAGTCACTGCCGGCACTTTCTCAGGGTAATGTCGCCCAGCAAATATTCTGGTACACAGCGTTCACCGCATCCATGGTGGCATCGAAGAGCGCGGGCAACAACACAGTCGATGGTGACGGCAATCCACTCTGGCGTATGGCCCCTTCACCGCATGGACCCTTTCACCGCATGGACCCTATTGGGTAAAGGGTCAGAAACTCGGCTACCAGGACGCGGGTTCCTGGACCTTGTTCAATTCAACCCCGGTGGATCGCCGCAAGGCAGCATGGCTCTACGCCCAGTTCGTGGTTTCTAAAACCGTCGACGTCAAGAAAAGTCACGTCGGCCTGACCTTTATCCGCGACAGTTCGATCAATCACGAGTCATTCACCAAGCGCGCGCCGAAACTGGGCGGACTGGTCGAGTTTTATCGCTCACCGGATCGTGTACTCTGGTCGCCAACCGGCATCAACGTGCCCGACTATCCGAAGCTGGCGCAAATCTGGTGGCAGCAAATCGGCGATGTCAACTCGGGAGCATTTACCCCGCAACAGGCCATGGACCATCTCGCCGGTGAAATGGATCTGGTCATGTCGCGCATGCAGGCCGCCGATGAAAAAGCTGGTACCTATGGCGGTTGCGGCCCGCGTCTCAACGAGGAAAGAGATGCTTCTTACTGGTTGCAGAAATCCGGCTCGCCCAAGTCCAAGGTCAATGAAAAGCCCAATGGACAGACCGTCAACTACGACGAGTTAATAAAACGCTGGACGAACTAGGGACCGCACAAGCGGCCTGCCCGGGCTGGATTTCGCCGGGCCCCGGCCTAACCGGGGCCCGGCGCCGAAGTTCAGCTGGCTGGTGTGAAAACGAGATGAACATTGATATCAGCAGACGTCATCACCTTATCCTGGAATATATTCGCGAGCACGGATCGGTTCAGGTGGATCAGTTATCCAGCCACCTAGACGTCACGCCGCAAACCATCAGGCGCGACCTGAACCAATTGTACGAGCGGCAATTGCTGCAACGGGTCCACGGCGGCGCCGTAGTCAAGGACAGCGTGGAAAACCTCGGTTACGGGGCCCGGAAAATCCTCATGGCCGAAGAGAAATCGGCTATTGCGCAACGCGCGGCCGAATTAATACCTGACAATTCCTCGCTATTTATCAATATAGGAACAACCACGGAACGCGTCGCGGAGTATCTTTACCAACACAAGGGCCTGCTGGTAATTACCAATAATATAAACGTTGCCAGCATGCTGTGGCCGGCACCCGGTATCGAGGTCATGATCGCCGGGGGGCAATTCGCCGCAGCGATGGCGGCATTGTCGGCCCCAGCGCCGAAGAGTTTATCGATAACTTCAAGGTTGACTACGCCATTATCAGTTGCTCGGCGATCGACAATGACGGCGAAGTATATGATTACGACTTCAGAGAAGTCCGGGTGACGCGGGCAATTATCGAGCATGCGCGCTCGGTGATTCTGGTGACCGACTCGCTGAAATTCGAGCGCCGCGCGCCTATACGAATCGGAAATCTGTCCAACCTCGGGGTACTGGTAACTGATGCGGGCATACCGGAAGAAGCGATACAGCTTTGCCAGCAGCTCAAGGTCAAACTCGAAATCGTCGCGCATGACGAAACCGACGAACAAGCCGTCGGTAACGCGTAAATGGCGGTCGAACTGCACCAGGTTTCGCTGCGGGTAGGCGCAGAAACGCATATTTACGAAACCGATTTAACCCTGCAGGCGGGCCAGTTCAATATTTTGCTGGGCACTACGCTGAGCGGTAAAACCACGCTGATGCGGTTAATGGCGGGGCTCGAAAAACCGACCACCGGCGAATTGCGCGTCAATGGTGAAGACGTTACCGGTGTCCCGGTACAACGACGCAGTGTCGCGATGGTTTACCAGGCTTTCATCAACTATCCAAGCTTCACCGTTTACGACAATATCGCCTCACCGTTGAAGGTGGCCGGTCTGCCCAAAGCCGAGATTGACGAAAAAGTGCGGCGCTTCGCCGAATTGCTGAAGTTGACGCCGATGCTGCAGCGATTACCCAGCGAACTTTCGGGCGGGCAACAACAACGTACCGCGCTCGCGCGGGCGCTGGTAAAAGGCGCCGAACTGGTATTACTCGACGAGCCGCTCGCCAACCTCGACTACAAGCTACGCGAAGAGTTGCGAGACGAATTGCCGCGCATGTTTGCCGACAGCGGAGCGACCGTGGTCTACGCCACCAGCGAACCGCTTGAAGCCTTGATGCTGGGTGGCTACACGGCTACGCTTAACCAGGGTCGCGTGATCCAGTTCGGACAGACTTCCGCTATTTACCGCCGCCCCGAAAACCTGACCAGCGCGCAGGTTTTTTCGGACCCTCCGGTCAACGTCGCCACGATAGAAAAACGCGGCAATAGCGCCTATCTGAACGATACCGTAAGCTGGAATATTCCGCCGCAACTTGCCCGCATGCCCGACGGAACATATCGAATCGGGCTGAGACCCCATCACCTGTCGCCCAATACCGGCCGGGTCGAAGTCGAGGGCGAGGTTCAGATCGCCGAAATCAGTGGCTCGGAAAGCATCATTCGCGTCAATATCGAAGGCAATAACTGGGTTAGCGAGACTCACGGAATACACGGCTACGAATTTGGCCAACGCGCGAGTTTTTTCTTCGATGCCGAGCGCTGTCTCTATTTCGACGCCGACGAACGGCTAATCGATTGCGAGGTTTGACGTGTCTCGAATCGAATTCGAAAATGTGCGCCATGCCTACCCGCAGCCTGCCGGACAGCCGCTGGAGTATGCGCTCAAGGAAGTCAACCAGGTGTGGGAAGACGGCGGCGCTTACGCGCTCTTGGGTCCTTCCGGTTGCGGTAAAACCACCTTACTAAATATCATCTCGGGTTTACTAACGCCTTCCGAGGGTTCGATCCGGTTTAATCATGACGACGTCACCCGGCTGCCAACCACCGAACGCCATATAGCACAAGTTTTCCAGTTCCCCGTGGTGTATGACACCATGACCGTGTTCGACAATCTGGCTTTTCCGCTGCGCAATCGGCGCGTTCCCGAAGCCCGCGTCAGGGAAAGAGTTGACAAAATTGCCGAAATGCTGGATTTATCGGATCGCCTGGGTCAACGCGCGGCGGGTCTGACCGCCGACGGCAAACAGAAAATATCGCTGGGTCGCGGCCTGGTGCGCGAAGACGTTAACGCGATTCTGTTCGACGAACCGCTAACGGTCATCGACCCGCACTTGAAATGGCAGCTGCGTTCCAAGTTAAAGGAACTGCATCAACAAATCGGCGTCACCATGATCTATGTCACCCATGACCAGGTCGAGGCACTGACTTTTGCCGATCAGGTGGTTGTGATGCACGACGGCAGCGTGGTTCAGGTCGGCACTCCGGTGGAATTGTTCAGCCGGCCGAAACACACCTTCGTCGGCTATTTCATCGGTTCACCGGGGATGAATGTACTGCCTTGCAGCCTTGACAACGGACAACCCGTTTTTGCGGATAACCGGCTGGCTTCGGATTATCCGGTCGACGCCGCTCCGGACGGCAAACTCGAGATCGGTATTCGACCCGAATTTGTCAGTTTCAGCAGCAGCGGCATTCCGGTTGCAATCGAAAAGGTCGAAGATCTCGGGCGTTACCAGGTGGTGACCGTCCGGCACGAGACCAACCAAATCAAGATGCTGGTCGGCGAAGATCAAGCAATTCCCACGGAGAGTCCGACGATTAGCTTCGACCCGGCTAATCTGCGTTTGTATTGCGATGACTGGGTGGTGGAGACGGGTGATGCGTAAAACGACTAATAACAAAGCCTGGTGGTTGGTCGCGCCGGTATTGCTGCTGGTCGCGTTCAATGCCTTTATTCCGCTGATGACGGTAGTTAATTACTCATTCCAGGAAACCTTCGGCGATAACGTCTTTTTCTGGGAAGGCGTAACCTGGTTCGAGCAAGTATTGCGCTCCGAGCGCTTTCATGACGCCTTGTTACGACAGCTGTTGTTTACCGGCATGATTCTGGCCATCGAAGTGCCGCTCGGCATCTCGGTGGCCTTATCCATGCCGCGCAAGGGCCCGTGGGTTTCCGTCTGCCTGGTGTTGATGGCGCTACCGTTGCTAATCCCGTGGAACGTGGTCGGCGCGATGTGGAATATTTTTGCCCTGCCCGACATCGGCCTACTCGGTTACACGCTGAACTCGATGGGATTTGACTATAATTTTACCCAGCAGCCCGTCGCCGCGTGGATGACAACCGTGGTGATGGATGTCTGGCACTGGACTTCGCTAGTGGTACTTTTAAGTTACGCCGGCCTGTGTTCGATTCCCGACGCCTATTACCAGGCGGCGCGGATCGATGGCGCCAGCGCCTGGGCCGTGTTTCGCTATATCCAATTACCGAAGATGAAACGCGTGCTGACCATCGCCATCCTGTTGCGTTTCATGGACAGTTTCATGATTTATACCGAACCATTCGTCCTGACCGGCGGCGGTCCCGGAAATACCACCACCTTCCTGTCGATCGATCTGGTCAAGATTGCGCTCGGGCAGTTCGACCTTGGACCCGCGGCGGCGATGTCGTTGATTTACTTTTTGGTCGTGCTGCTGATTTGCTGGGCTTTTTACACCATTATGATGCGCAACGAGGCGCAATGAGATCATGAATAAAAAGTGGATACTGCCAAGCCTGTACATCTTTTTCCTGATGCTGCCGATCTACGGACTGCTGACGATGTCCTTCAAGACCACCAACGAAATCCTGGGCGGCTTTTCCCTGTTCCCGCAACAATTCACGCTCGCCAATTACGCCAAGATATTCACCGATCCGACCTGGTATAACGGCTACATCAACTCGCTGATCTACGTGGTGATAAATACCGTGATTTCGGTCGCGGTGGCGCTGCCGGCGGCTTATGCCTTTTCACGCTACCGTTTTCTCGGTGGTGACAAGCACTTGTTTTTCTGGCTGTTGACCAATCGCATGGCGCCGCCGGCGGTATTCGCTTTACCCTTCTTCCAGCTTTACTCGGCCATCGAGTTATTCGATACCCATATCGCGGTGGCGCTGGCGCATTGCCTGTTCAATATCCCGCTCGCGGTCTGGATTCTCGAGGGGTTCATGTCGGGAATACCCAAAGAACTCGATGAAACAGCCTATCTCGACGGTTATTCGTTCTGGCGATTTTTCGTGCGTATTTTTATTCCCACCATTGCCGCCGGTATCGGTGTGGCCGCATTTTTCTGTTTCATGTATTCCTGGGTGGAATTGCTGTTGGCCAAAACCCTGACCTCGGTTAACGCCAAACCGATTGCGGCAACCATGACGCGAACCGCGAGCACCTCGGGTTACGAACTCGGGCTGCTGGCCGCCGCCGGTTCGCTGACGATCATACCCGGCGCAATCGTGATTTATTTCGTACGCAACTACATCGCCAAGGGTTTCGCCCTGGGGCGTGTTTGATCCGATGGAAACAATGTGATGGATTTATCCTGGATGGCGTGGACCTGGCCGACGGCCGCGTTTTTTGTCGTTATCGTCGCTTCGATCATCGCCATGGGCCTGTGGGAAAAATACAGCCCCGGCGGCAATCCGCGGCGCGGTGTGTTCGGCATCGATACCACGCGCGGCGATCGGCTTTTTATCTCCTGGCTTGGAACCGGCTTCATCCATCTCGGTTGGTTGGCATTTTTCGGCACGCCCCTGTGGGGCGCCGTGGCGCTGGCAATCGGCTGGTTCGTGTTTGTTTTCAGGAAAGTCTGAAGCGGGATCGAATCCCGAAATATTCAGTTACCCAACAAGCTAACACATGGATTTGCGAAACAACAATTTAGCGCGTCTCGGCAGCGAGGATTTCGACGCCCTGGTCATCGGTAGCGGCATCAACGGTTCGGTCTCGGCGGCGGCGCTGGCGGCCCGCGGACTGAAAGTTGCGTTAATCGATGCGCGCGACTTCGCCGGATTCACCAGTCAACACTCTTCCAATCTGGTCTGGGGCGGGATCAAGTACATGGAGGGATACGAGTTCGGGCTGGTCGCCGGCCTGTGCAATTCGCGTAACGAATTGCTCGAAAGCTTTCCTTCTACGGTCAAGGAGATTCGCTTCTTAATGACCATTAACAGGCAATTTCGTTTTCATCCATTGATAATCCTCGCCAGCACCTGGCTCTACTGGCTGTTGGGGCGCGCCAAAACCCGAATACCGCACCTGCTTTCCCTGCGCCGGATTAAACAACTCGAACCCTTGATAAACACCGATATTAGCACCGCCGGTATAGAATACTCCGATGCCTTCCTGCACGACAACGATGCCCGCTTCGTATTCAACTTCGTGCGCAGCGCGATGGACAAAGGCTGTGTTGCCGCCAATTACGTCGCCTCGCACGGCGCGGCGCGCGATACCGGCGGGCAATGGGTTACGCAAGCCGAGGATCAGGTCAGCGGCAGTCGCTTCGAAATCCGCTCCAAGGTATTGATCAATGCCGCGGGCGCATTTGTCGATGGTCACAACAGACTCACCGGTATTGAGACCGAGCACCACCATTTATTGTCCAAGGGGATTCATCTACTGGTGCCGCAAATCTCGCAAAACCACCGCGTGCTGGCCTTTTTTGCCGATGACGAACGGCTGTTCTTCGCCATCCCCATGGCGAATCGAACCTGTATCGGCACCACCGATACCCAGGTCGAAGACCCGCTGGTCGAGGTCAGCGATGACGACCGGGAATTCGTGCTGAGCAATATCAATGCACGCCTGGACTTGCCGACGCCGCTGACCGCCGATGATATAATCGCCGAGCGTTGCGGAGTCCGCCCGCTGGCGATTCGAAAGACGGAGA
>Ga0136654_1000191_pt1 | contig 20237 bp, 16 predicted proteins | sample InaspJWI70metaG_FD_94865 | JGI IMG/M metagenome (GOLD analysis project Ga0136654, IMG submission 94865) | Marine gutless worms symbiont microbial communities from Oahu, Hawaii - Inanidrilus sp. 1 OAHU.JWI-70 metaG (version 2) | ecosystem: Host-associated > Annelida > Digestive system >... | reverse complement strand
CTTCCAGGAATTTAATGTCGTGGACTACGGCGACGCGCCGATCGACATCCTCTCCGGGGAGCGCAGCGTGCTTCCGGTCTACGAGATGGTCAAGGAGATCGCCGAGGCCGGCGTGATCCCGGTTGTCGTGGGCGGCGACCATTCGCTCATGTATGCCGACGTGGCGGCAATCTCCGCCGTCTACGGGCCCGAGAACGTCTCGGTGGTTCACTTCGATGCCCACTTCGATGGTATCCCGCTTGCTTTTGGGCACTACCTCTCCCACGGCGCCCCGGTCCGGCGCCTTATCGACGAGGGCCACGTCCTCGGCAAGAACTTCATCCAGATTGGCCTGAACTCGGTCAAGCCCGGCGGGAGCGACCTGGCCTGGATGCGCAAAAACCAGATCAAGTACCATTTCATGGGCGAGATCGACCGCTACGGATGGGAGGCAGTGATGAAGCGCGTCCTGGCCGAGTTGGAAGACGGCCCGGAGTACGTCTTTATTTCGATCGACACGGATTGCCTGGACGCGCCCTTCGCGCCCGGCATGGGGACGCCCGAACTCGGCGGGATGACCATCCGGGAGCTCTTTCCCATGCTCCGCGCGGTGACGATCGCCAAGAAGGTGGTCGGTGTCGAGCTGGTCGAGGTCAACCCGGTGGTCGACCCTTCCTACCTCACCCCTTACGTCGGGCTGCGGACCCTGAAGGAGGTGCTCGTGGGCATGGCGATGCGTAAGAAGAACATCACCGATCCCTTCTACATGGATGCCGAGTGGCTCGACCACGGCGCCCCGACCAAGGGCTGGAAGGGGTACCAGAAGAAGTAGGACGAGGCCGTCGGCATCAAAATAAACAAGTAACCAGCGCTTCAACATTTAAAGGCCATCATGGTGTAGATCTATCCGTGATGGCCTTTTTAGCTTTTAGAAGCCCTATTCTAACTGCAACTAGCCGCCCGCTCACATACGTTTCGCTCGACACCCGCAGACAAAGCCCGGCCGACTTGCCCGGGCTCTGGTAGCCATCGCTACGCGATCAAACACTCAGTGGCGATTGTACACCGTTGTAAAATAGCTGAATTGATAGTTAACTGCCCGCTGGGCATGACGAATTTCATCCGGCCACGTTCCGTCGTCACGAGAAGGCTATGCCGGACAGGTTGGCCGGATGATGTCCGCGTCCGTCCCCTGCTTTGCTGGACTGTGCTTAAGATATATTTTTGCGGAAGACGTGCGGCTAATTATTGGTTCTCTGCATAACAAACAGATTCTCCAACCTCTCCAGGTCATTGATCACCTTCCACTGGCCGCCGCCCTCTTCGACCTTCCCCTGCCATTGGGCCACCCGTCCCATGTACTCTTTGGGATCCACGTTGTCGGCCCTTTTCTGGTTGTTGGCTACCGAAGGCCGGGTGTCGCACTGCGTAAAATTTTAATATTCGACTTAGTAACCTCATTGGGTCAAATCAATTGACACGGCCGTAATTGCGAGTTATTTGTACTTGAGTGTAAAATAATCGCGAGTTTTTTAGACTTAGGGTGAAATTATGGACTATCTCCCCCGTTACTTGGAAATAAATATCGAGAGCGACCTAAAGAAAAAAATGGTGTTTCTTGCCGGCCCCAGGCAGGTCGGTAAGACCACTTTCGCCAAGGCCCTGCTTGAGAAAAACAACATTCCCATGGAGCGTTACTTGAACTGGGATGCGGCCAAAGACCGCGAACAGATAATCAGGGAAAGGTTCCCGGCCGGGAAAGGATGGGTGGCCCTGGATGAGATCCACAAGTATTCCCGGTGGCGCCAGGTAGTGAAGGGGTTGTATGACAAACGTCATCCCGATATAAGCGTTCTGGTGACAGGCAGTGCGCGGCTGGACCACTATCGACACGGGGGCGATTCACTCCAAGGACGTTACCATTTTTACCGCATGCACCCGCTGACTCTCGCCGAACTGCAGTCGTTTGCGAAAGGCGACTTGAACGACCTGCTTGTCTATGGCGGATTCCCCGAGCCATTTTTCGCCGCCTCCGAGAAGGAAACCCGGCGATGGAGTCGGGATTATCGATCTCGACTGATCCGCGAGGACCTGCAGGACCTCGAGAGGGTCAAGGACATTGGGCTTATGGAAAACCTAGCCATTCGTCTCCCGGATCTGGTAGGATCGCCTCTTTCCATTAATGCCCTGCGCAAGGATTTGCAGGTTTCCCATAAGACTGCAGCCCGCTGGTTGACGATTTTTGAGAACCTCTACCTGATTTTCAGGATCTATCCTTTCGGTGCGCCCATGATAAGGGCCGTAAAAAAGGAGGCAAAGCATTACCACATTGACTGGACAGTGGTAAAAGAATCCGGGGCGCGGTTTGAAAACTTGGTGGCCTGCCATCTGTTGAAGTGGTGCCATTTTCTGGCGGATACCGAAGGAAGGGATGTTGAACTGCGGTATTTTAGGGACATTGACCGTCGGGAAGTCGATTTCGTGATTATGGAAGACCAGGCGCCAGTATATTTCATCGAGTGCAAGAATTCCGATCGGGAAACCAGCAGGTCGCTGAGGTACCTCAAACAGCGTTTTCCGAATGTCAGGGCGATTCAGATTTCCCTGGCAGGAAGCCGGGAGTTCGAGACCAGCGATGGTATTGAGGTGATGTCGGCCAGCCGGTTTCTAAGCGGGCTGATTTGATTCAATCCTTACAAACCTGGTCATCAGGGCCAGGTCAGAGATAATTGGCTATGCCGTAAAAGCAATATTCTCGCGCAGAGACTCAAAGACGCAGACATCTTCCCTAAACCGAAGCTTAAATGAACATTCCAGCTCGGCTGGGGAAACCCATGAATAGTTCCGGCTTCCGTCTCCGCCCTTCGGGCTACGCCGGACAGGTCGCCGGATAAAACTAAAAGAGCGCTTTTGCAGTGAGCATGAATCGGTTTTTCGCACGTTAGTGCGACGAAATTCTGGTTTTGCCTTCCCGACTGCGCTGGACTGTTCATTGATCTTAGTCTAAGGAGGACGTCTCTGCGCCTCCGCGTCTCTGCGCGATGCATGGGTTTTGATTTTCGCTTTCCCGACTTCGCTGGACTGTCTGTTTGATTATGTTTTCTAAGGAGGACGTCTCTATGTTCTATGCGACCTCTGTGAGAGATGGGCTTGTTGATTTTCTGCCCGCAGGGCATGATGAATTTCATCCGGCCACGTTCCGTCGTCGCCAACGGCTATGCCGGACAGGCTGGCCGGATGATGTCCGCGTCCGTCTGCGGCTAATTATTGGTTCTCTACATAACAAACAGATTCTCCAACCTCTCCAGGTCATTTATAACCTTCCACTTGCCGCCGCCCTCTTCAACTTTGCCTTGCCACTGGGCAACCCGCCCCATGTACACCTTGGGGTCGACATTGTCGGCGCGGAGCTTTGTGACGTTCAAAGCCACCACGCGGTAATTGTCCAGTTCAAAGGGCACATCGCGCACGAACCCTTTTTTCAAATCTTCCTTCAGGTCGCTGAAGATCAGGATGTAGTTCTGGCCAGAGCCCGCTTCGTTGAGGTACTCGATAGCCTGGAGCATGCCGCCCGAGATATCGGTGTAGCGACTGCTCTTCACGGTTTTAATAAAATCATCCAACGTGCCTTTAAAGGCCCGTTTCTGGTTGTTGGCCACTGAAGGCCGCGTGTCGAAGGTGACCTTGGCGATGATGTCCTTTTCGCTGAAGCTGCCGGTATCGATGCGGGCCACCGCCAGGGTGTCTTTGGGCTGCAGGGTGCCGAGCAGGTAGTTCAGAATGTTCTGGGCTTTTTTCAGCTCCAGGGCATAGGTGCCGGAGGTATCCAGCAGCATGTACACCCCTTTTGCACGGTTTTGGGGCTCGCCGCAGCCGGCTAAAAGCAGAATGGCGCAGCAGCATATGATGGCAAATTTTTTCATGACATAACTCCTTTTCCAATTCGTAAACCGGTCTTTAATTGGAACCGGCAGCCACTTCTTCCGTGGCTTCCTGGAGGTTGGGTTTTCTAACCTTTCTCTTCTTCTTTAGAGGTTTTGGCTTTGCTTCCGCTGGACTGCGGCGCCAGATAGTTTCTATCCACAATCCCGGGAAAATTAGGACATCATACAGATCCACAGCAAACTTGCCGAGATATAGGGACATGTTCCCAGCCAGGCGCAGGCCAAAAGCCGTGGCGCGCAGGCCCCACGCACCCATAATACCCAGTACGGTACGAGAGGATGAAATAAATGATTCAAGGGGGATGGCCACGAAGGCCAGGGCGAACGGCAGGATGAACCCCATCACCATCTGACCGATGGTGGGAATCATGCTCGGGGCCATGATGTTCTTGTCTACTCCGCTCAAGGTCTGGCGCAGCATTTCCATGTCGTGGGCGATCCGGTCACGCATGAAGGCCAGGGCCGATTCCACGCCGGCCAAGGTGGCCAGTAGGGTCAGGGTGATCCAGATCATCCAGAAACGCATGCGGTCATCCATGCTGTGGATAATGGGAAACAGACGGGTGATACGCAGGGACTCCATCAGGAACAGACCCATGGTCAGTTCGACAAGGATGATGACCAGGCCGGCCACGTCGGAGGTTTTAAAACTACCGATGTAGCTGGCGCCCCCCACCATCTCGGACATGGGCAGGGCGATGAGATTGAAATTCACCAGGGCCCCACCAAAGGCAATAGCCAGCACCAGCCCGGAGATAAAGAACTGGGTCAGCGAGGAAGAGGAAAGCTTGCGCGTGGCCTTGTCCGTCTGTGAACGGATCTCTTCGTAATCATGAATATAACGGTCCACGCTCGCCGCGCGGCTGTTGAGCCGTTTGATGGAAGTTCCCACCTTGTCGAGCTTTTTGATCACCTGACGCCAGAAAGGCATCATTTTGTGCAGGATCCGGTGGCGACGGGTGCAGTCCGTTCGGTAGTTGTCTGTAGCCGTTTTGTGCTGATCCTCTATGGTTTTGTGAATCTCTTCGAGGATGTTGGCCACCATCGCATCGCCCTTGTGGTCGATTTTGGAGATGGAATCGATCACAGGAACCCAGGCCGGCAGCTCGGGCTGGATCTCGGCACTGGCCGAGTAATTGTCTTCGAGCATTGCGACCGTGTCAGCCAGTTCCCGGTGCAGCTTGGGATATTTTTGGAGATCGCGGTTCACGGCGTTGGACAGCCGCTCGAATTCTCTTTCGATGATCCGCTCGGCGTTTTCCTTGCCTTCGGCGATCAGCACGTCCCGGTTGCGCTCCACCAGGCGACTTTCGGAAATTTTGACGGAACGTGCGGCCAGGCGCATACCGTTGTATATTACTTTGCTTAAGGACCGGATCGCCCGATGAAAGGGTTCGCGAGCCAGATATAGTGCTGCCGATAGCAGCAAGATCAGGATGAGAACATCCAGATAGGGGACTCCGGTAATGGCGATAAATGGACTGTCGGCGACCATTTGGTAACCTCCCTTAGTTGAGGCGCCCTGCTGACGCATTTGGGTAGAAGCTATCTCAAAAACGCCTTTTGGCCCAATCTCTGCGTTAGGCGCTCGGCTTAAGTCCTCAAAATACTGATTAGTATTCCTCCGGCTTGAACCTTACGGCCGCCTTGATCTTGGACAAGAATCCGCTTTTGAGATAGCTTCTAGTAACTATGTCGGAATATAGATATAAAGCAGGTTTCGTACCATTTCGGCCGGTTTATCGGGTTTGACGAATTAACCAATCGTTATCAAATGATATACCGATCAGAGGTAGAAAGGTTGAATTTGGTGCCAACCATGAGAACTGGTGATATTTGGCCACTTTTTGCGTAGTTTCATGCTAAAAAGTGGTGATATATAGTCAGTTTTAACGGAAAATCGATAGCAAATAAAAATAAATCATAGTTTGACCGCTACATGATTTTGCCCTATAAATAACCTTGCTAACCTACTACAACTATTAAATTTATTTGCGAGTTTCTTATGAAAGCCTGGCTGAAATCTGTGCTGAAATCACCTATTCTGTTTTTTATCCTCATAGGAAGTGTTGCCTTTGCAGCATATACCCACCTGAAACCTCCGGCCCGGGAAACCATCCAGGTAACCACCCAGACCATCGATGCCCTGGTGCAGCAACGTGACAGTATCGCCCAGACAAAAACGACGCCCGAAGAACGGCAAGACCTCATCGAGGGATATATTGAAGAGGAGGTCCTGCTGCGGGAGGCATACAAGCGCGGCTTCGACAAGAACGATTACCGTGTAAGAAAACGAATTCTGAATATCATGCGGTCTTCTTTAAGCGAAGTAATGCCGGAACCTTCGCAGGCCCAGTTGCGGGCCTACTATGATGAAAACAAAGAGCGATACCAGACCCAGCCCTCCCGTACATTTGAGCAGGTTTATTTTTCCTTTACGAACAATGCGACCCCTGCCGACCCAAAAGCGTATATCAAGAAACTTGAGCAGACCGCTGATATCTCGAAGCTGGGCGAATTTACCCTGCTGGGCAATCGTTTCAGCAAAATTTCATTCGAGAGAACGGCCATGACCTTCGGAGAACCGTTCGCAGAGCATATTTTTAGGATGCCTCTGAGCCGGTGGCAGGGACCGGTGGAGTCTTTTCGGGGGGTGCATTATGTGCGGGTGACGGCTACGCACGAGCCGGAGCTGCCCCCTTTCGAGAACATGGAATCCTTCCTGCGCACCGATTATCTCCTGGTCAAAAGTCGGGAGAGTCAAGTGCGCAAGATTGAAGAATTGATGAAAAATTATGAAGTTGTGATGGAAGGGCAATAAACATTAAATTAGCCGCCCGCTCGCCTTGCTCGCTCGACCAGGCTACGCACGAGGCTACGCCCGGCAGGCACACGCAGATAGGTTTAGGCCGCTTGTCCGGCATAGCCTTCAGGCGACGACGGAACGTGGCCGGGCTTGGGTAGCCATCGCTTCGCGAAAAAGGTATACGCACTATTACAAGGCACGAGTTTTCAATTATTTGAGTTAAGTTTTTGCCCGAAGGGCATGGCAAGTTTAATCCGGCCAGGTCCGCCGGATAATGTCTGCGTTTGTCTGCGGTTAATACAGGGTTTCCGGTTTAACAAAAATGAAGAAAACTTCTAAATATATCCTTCTCATCCTCGCATTCATATTATTTGGCACGGCTGCATTGGCAGACGATGTCGGCATTACAAAAGCCCGCCTTATCCAAAAGTCGGAGAGAAGCTACCTTATCGAAGCAGACGTGAACCGGGCGCTGGTGTGGGCGATCAAGGCACCGATATTCCCGGACCGCTTCCAGGTGTCGGAAGTAGAATTCATTAATCAGGCCGGCTGGATCGTTGTGCAGGCCACGGCCACGACTGAAGGAGGGCCCTTATCTGCCAGAGACAGAATCCTGCTGCCCTGGATGCGCAACGGAGCCTCCCTCACTGCCCAGTGGCTGGACGGAACCATTAGGCAGGGTCTCTTTCTGAGGTCTCTCGAGGGCATCCATGTTCCCGTGAAACTGCTCATGGATGTCAAACGTTCCCTGCCCGAGGTTTGTCGTGAACATTTCAAGGTGGGGGTGCAGCATGTAAGTTTCCACGGCATCCACCTTATGTTTGCGGCTGCCGTATGTCTGGTGTTTCCGGCAGCAAAGGCCTTCACAGCGCTCGGGTATTATATCTTCGGGCAGGCGTTGTCACTTGTATTGAGTGATCTGGGGGTACCTGGTTTCGAATTGTTGTTTGTAGATGTTCTGGGCATTGTACTTGTGATTTTGATCTTGCTTTCAGGATTTCGGAATAAGAGCACCAGGTCTTTTCTGATAATGGCTGCTGTCTATGGTCTCCTGCACGGATTGGCTTACGCCCAGGGATTGCAGAGCCTGGAACTTTCTCCAGAGCAGCAGGCACCGGCCCTTTTTATGTTTAACCTGGGAGTAGATTTTGGGCACTTTGCCACAGCTGGCCTGCTTTTTCTCCTTTTTAAAGTTGCCCGAGATAATGAGCGCTTGAAAAAACTAGCCATCTATACAGTTGGTTCATTGGCGGTTACGGTATTGCTCATCGTTTTTCAAGATAATGTGGTTGCCGGAAAAACCAATATTCTACCGTTCGAAGAAACACAAATAGCCACACGATTTGCCCTACCTGCTGGTGGAAAGACTCAGACCGGCGGCCAGCGCCCACGTGGCGCACGCAAACTCACCAGCCCGATTATGACCTATCTTTCGGTAGAGCCCTATGAGGTTCGGCAGGAAGTTCTCATCCGGGCTCGGGCGGCCGTCCAGTTTCTGGGGGTTGATGAGCGGGGCATGGGCAGTATTCCCGTCACTTCACAGGAGGCGGTCAAACAGGGAATTTTGGAAGTCTTTCAGAAAACGAATCCCATCAGCATCGACGGTAACCTTGCGGCACCTGTTCTGACCCGTACCGATTTCGTCACCCTTGGCCCTGCCGGTGTTGTTTTGCGGCAGGAGCCCATGGTTGAAAGCCTGGATCAGGGCATCATCGGTTTGACCCTGGTTTATGAAACCCCGGCGTTGGCCGATGAGGTTGCCGTTGACTGGCAGTTGTTTTCCAAGACCGTGCAGAGAGTTGAGGCTACCAGTACGGATCCATTCGGTGGTGCCACGGTGATCCTTTCACCAGATGCGAATCGGTGGCAATGGAAAAGCCGCCTGAGCGGCTACCAGGTTCCGGTAATCGAAGAGATTGCCGTTCAGCAAAAGAACCAGCCGATCGTTTCCATCGCCTTGTTTAGTATCGCTTTGATTCTTATCCTTGTAGCGTTCATTAAGAAACAGAGCCATCTTCCCCGGTCGCTAGTGTTGGGCGTTCTTGGTCTCGGGTTTGTGTTGTACCCCTTTGCTACGTATCCGCTGGACCTGCCCTGGGTGTCCCGATGGGCGCCATCTCATCAGCGTACCGCTATAATTCTGAATGGTCTGCTCACCAACGTGTATCGAGCGTTCGATGTGCGCGATGAAAGCCGGGTTTATGATCGCCTGGCGGTGAGCGTAACCGGGGAACAACTTTCCAAAATCTACCTTGAAAACCGGAAAGCCCTGGAGTTCGAGAATCGGGGTGGTGCACGGGCCAATGTTGATGAGGTCAAGGTTTTAGCTGTTGACGATGTAAGGCAAGAGAAAGATAAGGGCTATAGCGCCAATGCTCGCTGGACGGTCAGTGGATCTGTGAGCCATTTCGGCCATACCCACTATCGACGGAACCAGTATCATGCGCGGGTGCGGTTTATTAACGAAAACGGATACTGGAAAATACAAAATATCGAGCTGATTGATGAAAAGAGGGTTTTTTAGAATTTTAGATTTTGGATTGCGGATTTTAGATAAGCGTTGTAACTTTTACATACTAATAACGAAACATTCCTTTTCTCCAGTTAGGAGAGAACCCCATGCCATTTCAAATTCAATACCTGGAAGACAACGGAGTGGTTTTCAAAGGGGAGGGTATTGTTACCTTCGAGGATTTTAAAGGCGCCAACGCCCGCATATACTCCAGAAAAAAGAAAATAGAAGCAATCGACTACCAGATAGTTGACCTTGTAACCATTGATAAAATCGATCTTTCCAGCGATGAACTTGAACAATTGGCCCACCAGGATCAAGACGTTTTCGCTGTCAATCCTGACATGCGGATTGCTGTAGTCGGCCCTGCCGATATTACATTTGGCCTTGCCCGGGTGTGGGAAGCTTATGCCTGTCAGTTTGGCAGCCCCCAGACCTGTGAAATTTTCCGTAATCGATAAGACGCGCTGGAGTGGATAGCCCAATCAAAGCAATCATGTTGAAGAGAAAGCCCCCCAAATCATTATGCTCGCCATAAAGGACCTCAAATTTCAATATCCAACCGGTAACTTTTCTCTTAGTATATCAGAGTTTGCTGTAAAAACCGGAGAAAAAGTTGCCGTCATTGGCCCAAGTGGGTCCGGGAAGACAACCCTGTTGAATTTATTGTCCGGCATCACGTTGGCTGGTTTTGGGGAGATAAGAGTTGGCGACCATACTATCAATACACTGAGCGATGCCCAGCGACGAGACTTCCGGATTCAGAAGATTGGTTTCGTCTTTCAGGAATTTGAATTGGTTGACTATCTGAATGTACGCGACAATATATTACACCCCTACAGAATCTCTTCTGCTCTAAAACTTGACAATAGCATAAAAAAACGCGCCGCTGATCTCGCGGAGAAAATGGGCATCGGGGATAAACTCAAACGATCAGTGGTTAAGCTTTCCCACGGTGAGAAACAGCGCACCGCAATATGCAGAGCCCTCCTCACGAATCCCAAACTGATCTTAGCAGATGAAGCCACAGGGAATCTCGACCCAGACAATAAAAACAGAATCCTCGATTTATTGTTTAATGCCGTTGATGAACAACAGGCCACGCTACTTGCAGTGACACACGATTATGAGCTTTTAGGCAAGTTCGATCGGGTGGTTGACTTTAAAACCTTCCAGGGTGAGGAGGCCACATGATGGACAGCCTCTACTTGGCCTGGAAATACCTCTCCTTTAACAAGGTAAAGACGGCCACCCTGATTGCCTGCATCACTCTGATTTCGTTTCTACCGGGCGCACTTCAGAGCCTGTTAAAAGAAAGCGAGCGCCAACTTATGTCACGTGCGGTTTCGACTCCGCTCGTAGTGGGCGCCAAGGGGAGTGCCCTGGACCTGGTCATGAACTCGCTTTACTTTGACGACGAAGTCCCGGAGCTCATTTCGATGGAGGCTTCCGACCAGGTCATGGACACCGACTTGGCCTTGCCCATACCGCTCTATGTTCGTTTTCACGCCCGCAATCAACCCATTGTTGGAACGACGCTGGACTATTTCAGCTATAGAGAATTAAAGATCGAAAAGGGGCGCCAGATGGCGGTACTGGGCGACTGTGTTGTTGGTGCTCAGGCTGCCAAGGCTTTGAACCTGAAGCCGGGAGACAGCCTGGTTTCATCGCCGGAGACACTGTTCGACCTGGCCGGGATTTATCCATTGAAAATGAAGGTGGCCGGTATCCTCAAAATATCACACACGCCGGATGACCTGGCCATTTTTGTCGACCTCAAAACGGCCTGGGTGATACAGGGCCTGGGGCACGGGCATCAGGATGTAACCAAGATCAAGGATCAGACGCTTATCCTCAAAAAGACGGAAGGTAACGTTGCAGCCAGCGCCAAACTTTACCATTTCCAGGAAATCACGGATAAGAATATTGACTCATTTCATTTCCACGGCGATCTATCCGTATATCCGGTAACGGCCGTTATCGCGTTACCATATGATAAGAAATCCGGTACGATTTTGCAGGGGCGCTATTTATCAAAAGATGCCCGGGACCAGATTATAACGCCGCAGACAGTGATAGACGGCCTGTTGGAAAATATTTTCCGAATAAAGAATATGTTGGACGCAGTCATATCCGTGGTGGCCCTGGCAACGATTTTGGCCATTGTTCTGGTGTTTGCATTATCTCTCCGGTTACGACAGCGAGAGATCGAAACCATTTTCAAACTCGGCTGCAGCCGCGCGACCATAGCCAAACTGATTGCGGCGGAAATCCTTATCATTGTCATAGCCAGCGTGGTTTTGAATGTATTGCTGATGGTGCCCTTGCACCTCTATACAAATGAATTGGTGAGAATGCTGGTGATACGATGAAATGAATATTGGATTGCGGATTGCGGATTTTAGATTTAAGGAAGCAGCGCTACGCGCTGCCTGATTTTAAGGGTTTAATACTCCAAAATCCGAATTCCAAAATCCAAAATCAAAATGGAGCGTTAATGAAATACATATCCGGTAAATATTTAACCCTGTCGCTATTGTTGCTTCTTGTTATCCCGAATCTCTCCTCCGCCGAACCCCTCTCCGTTTATGTGGTAAACTACCCTTTAAAATACTTTGCAGAAAGAATCGGCGGTGAGCACGTCCGCGTGTCCTTTCCGGCGCCGTCTGATGGAGACCCAGCCTACTGGATTCCCGATGTAGACGCAATCGGGGCCTACCAGCAGGCGGATGTAATTTTGCTTAACGGCGCCGGTTACGCGAAATGGGTGCAGAAGGTCAGCCTGCCGCGCTTCAGGATGGTTGATACCTCGCGACAATTAAAAGATCGCTATCTCACAACTGAAAGTGCTGTCACACACCGTCACGGGCAGTCCGGTGAGCATGCCCATGAGGCGCTAGCGTTCACAACCTGGCTTGATTTTGACTTGGCTGCTGCCCAGGCCCTGGCGGTTACCGCGGCATTGACCCGCAGCCGGCCGCGGTTCAAAGCTGATTTTGAAGCCGGATATCTTGCCCTGGAAAAAGATTTAATGGAACTCGATCACCAGATGAAAGCCATTGTGGCCCGGAACCCAACTTTACCCGTCGTGGTTTCACACCCGGTTTATGACTATCTGGCACACCGTTACAATCTCAACGCCCGTGCAGTGCATTGGGAGCCGGATCAGGTCCCGACAGTTGCACAAATGAACGAGTTGAAAGTCTTGCTGAAAGGGCATCCGGCCAAATGGATGATATGGGAATCTGAGGCGGTGCCTGGAGCCGTTTAGGCGCTGACTAATATCGGCATGGGGAGTGTTGTTTTCAATCCTTGTGGGAATGTGCCGGAGAGTGGTGACTTCATGACCGTTATGCAGGCGAATATTCTGAACCTGGCCGCGATATTCAAATAGAACAAACCAAGATTAAATTAGCCGCAGACAACGTCAGGACTTAATTTTGGATTTTTGAGTTTGGATTTTAGATTTAATGAATCGCTTCGCTCTGGCCATAATAAAAATTCGAGAAATTGAGCGTAGCGAATCCACGAATCCAAAATCCGCAATCCAAATTCCAAAAGTCACTAGAAGCTATCTCAAAAATTGGATTTTGGTTCAAGATCAAGGCGGGCGCGACATTTAAACCGGAGGAATACTCCAGTATTTTGAGGATTTGAATTTTGCGCCCAACGCTGAGATTGGGCCAAAAGACTTTTTTGAGATGGCTTCTAAAACGTAAGTCCCTGATAGATAAAATAACCCCCCACAATCAGCATCAGGACCGTCCCGATACGGTAAATGATCAACCGATTTTTCAGCCACCCCATGTCCACCAGCTTGGCAATCACCAAAAGGGCCGGTATAGTCCCGACCCCAAAGCAGAACATGACGCCCATACCCTTTATGATGCCTTCTGTCATTGTCGGCGTATTCATACCAACGCCGGCTGCCGCCAGAAGTGCGGTGTAAACCGGGCCGCAAGGCAACAGGCCAAGTAGCAGGCCGACCGGGAAATAAGCAGCGGTGGCATTTAGGCTGGAAAGCCTTTTAAATCCACGCGAGATCCACCCATGGGGATTCATTTTATCTTCGATCTTCTTTCCGAATGGCAACCAACCGCTGAGGGCAAGCGCCATGACAATGACCAGGACGCCGGAAAAAATCAGAGCACTCTTTTGGATGCCCGCAATGTTGGCCGCCACCATGGAAAAGGAACCGGTGGCGCCCATGATCCCGCCCAGGAGGGTATAGGTGATGACCCGGCCCGAGTTGTACAGTAGATGAGGCACAACCAGGTTGCGCCCTTTCAGGTTCAGCGACAGCGACACCACGATAGGGCCGCACATACCGACACAGTGCCCAAGGCCTACCGTGAATCCAGTGACCAGGAAGAGGGGGTATAAGGGGTCAATAAACGACATCGAAGACAAACTTGGCCTCTCCGGCTCCGGGAATGACTACGTTGGCGAACCACGTCCGGCGGCCGCTTTTACAGCGTACGATCACACCTTTGCCCGTATAGCTGCCATTGCCGTCCGATTTCAGCATTACCCGGTTTGGCCCCATTTTCATGGCCGGCATCCCCAGGTCGAGATAAGGCGCTTTCTCGGGTTGATTGCCCGTGATCGTCACATTGAAAAAAGACTCCTGCATGGCTGTTACCGGGCGCGGCGTAATTTCCAGGGTAATAGTTTCTTTTCCCAGGGGCAGTTTGCAAGACCCTTCATGTGCCTGGCAATTGATAGTTGCCGATCCTGCGAAAACAGTCATCGTGGAGAGCATAATGACAAGCAGGCAAGCTGTGAAAATTAGAATGATAGAGCCGGAGTGCATGGACAAACGCATATTATCCTCCCTATTCAACTACATTTCAGAAAATAGTAAATTTAGGTAACGTTAGAGGGGATGGCGCTTAAGATACATTAAAATCTGTTTTGACAGGAATGCAAACAAATTTCAATAATAAAAACAAACTGTCACGCCATTTTTTTCCATTCGATTAAGGATGACAGTAACCCAAGCGCATGCTATAGTAGCTCAATTTTTAACGCCCCTTCAAAGGTAGGTATTTTGATTAGCAGCTTTCTTCAAATTCCACCGACAATCCAGAAGAAATTGAACCTATTCTGGGCCCTTTCCCGGACACCCCACGGCTTGATCGACATGACCACCCCGGCCCTGGCAGCCTTGCTCTGCCTGGGGCATTTTCCTCCTCTCGCTGTCATCATTATTGGCATCATTACCGCGTTTGCCGGCTATACGGCCGTTTATGCGGTCAACGACCTGACCGATTACCACAGCGATCGCAAAAAGGCCGCCGCCGGCGGTTTCGACGATTCCGAAGATTACCTGGATGGGGTGATGATCCGTCATCCATTGGCCAAAGGCGCGTTGAGCTATTCAGCCGGGTTGGCCTGGGCAGTGGGCTGGTCGCTGGTGGCCATGGCCGGCGCCTATATTCTCAACCCGGTTTGCCTGTGGATCTTCCTGGCCGGATGCATTCTGGAAATCATTTATTGCCTGTTGGGCAACGTGTCTCCCCTGCGTGCCCTGGTCAACGGGGCTGTCAAGACCTGCGGTCCCCTGGCAGCGATATATGCAGTCAACCCGGATCCGCCGCCTGTATTTCTGACGTTTCTTTTCCTGTGGATTTTCTTCTGGGAGATCGGCGGCCAGAACATTCCGGCCGACTGGACGGATATCGAGGAAGACCGGCGCTTCAATGCCAAGACCATCCCCACCAGCCTCGGGCTACAGCGAGCCGGCCTTCTAAGCCTGGTGTGCCTGGTGATCGCCACGCTCCTGTCGGTGGCTGTCTTCTGGGCTTCTCCTCTAACCTTCGGCCCGGTTTACCTTGCCGCTGCCCTGGGAATCAATATCTACCTGCTGTTGCTACCGGCTTTAAAACTGGCCGAAACCCGGGAGCGCGAAATGGCCATGGCTTTGTTCAACCGGGCCAGCTATTTCCCACTGGCGTTTTTCATTCTGGTACTGGTCCGTATGGTGCATCTGGCTTCCTTTCCAGCAGTATAAAACCCAACCTAAAAACATGAATAACTAGACCCTCAATGGCTTCCATTGAACCCAGGAATTTTTCTCTACTGATCCATTGACGTTTTTTATTGCGCCCCATTATTTGGGCGGCGGCAGCTGTGCTTTAATGCCATACTCCTTATTGATTTCAGCCCACACGTCTTCTAGCACATCCCGCATGATAACTTCACCCGAAGCCGTAAACTCACCGTACTTCGCCTGTGTTTCAGGATTGACGACCTTCTTTCTTGTAGCGGGTTGAGGCCAAATATCCTCATCTACAGCGGCCATTCTCACGCGAATCTCGTCCTTAGTTACGTTGAACACCATGTAGTCAGTGGAGAAAACAACTGGGCCATCATAGGTTTTACGAACACCTTCGATAGCTTCGGGAAGCGTATCGTAGTCGTTGAAAAAGTGATAACCTACGGCTAGCCGGGGTCGCGTCTCAGCCATAATCTTGCCAAATTGTTCAGGGGCTGTGTGTACAATCGTAGTCAGGAAAAGAGCCATTTCCGGCTGGTAGTTCAATTTGTCAATCGCGGTCTTGGGCGTGTCGTAGCATTCGTGGACAGCGATATCGACGCCCTTGGTATACTTGAGCCACCACTTGTTGGGTGAGGTATCGCCGCTGAAAGCGAAACTCATGCCATTCCATTCGAGGATGAAGCTCACAGAGCCATCAATGGCATGAATTGCCGGCAGGGATCGGATCGTCACTCCATTTTCCTTATAAACGGCCTGATTGACCCCTTTGTAATCGAACTCATTGACTTCCCAACTCTCGGCCCGTGCGTCCATACGACCACGAAGCGAGAGATCATCCCAAAGCAAGAACCTCTTGAGTCCTTCAATCGCAGCTTTGGTTCCCAACTCCGGTTTTGCGCCACTCGGCCCCCAGACGCGCAATGGAACCGTTCGGTTCATCTTGCGACTGATCGTCCAAAAATCCGGCAAGTCGCCCATATGATCGACATGCAGATGACTTATAAATATCTTGTCCAGATAGTCCATCGGGATCTTCATGGCAGCAATACGGCTCAGCGACTGGGACCCTAAATCGAAGATGAATTTATCTCCGTTGCCCAGCTCAACGAGCCAACAGGAGGCTGCCTGTTTTGGGCGGGCCATGGGATGCCCAGTTCCGCATGCGATGACACGCATTTCGTCGGGAGCCAAATTCTCTGTGCCAGGATAGTAGACATCATGTATGGGAAGCGGTTGGGTCGGTGATAATCGTGTCGGTGCTTCTTTGCCGGCTGCCTGAGCCTCATTTATCAAAGCAGGTCTCTGACCCATACTGCCAGCGTGCCAGCCAGAGATATAAACCACCGCCAGTGTGGCTGCGGCGACAAGACAAATTCCGAAAAGAGTGATTTTTCGTTTCACAATAATCCTCCTTTTCCAAATCACGTAGGATATCCCCAATATATATAGAAAAGTTTGCCTGGGGCAGTTTTAAAGGATGGATCTAATATACAAACCGCAAATTGAGACTGGCACCCCAGTCCATAAACGCATCACCGCCGATGCCAGCCAGGCCGCTTATGTAAAACCCGAAAAAGTTCGTGAACATTTTACCCAGTTCAACTTCCGCAGTTGCGGGCCATTGTTCTTTTTCCCAGTCATACGGCACAATCAGGTCCAGTTTCGTCCATGACTCATATGGCAGGCTCTGTATCCCGATCAGCCGAAAGCCTGTAGTACTAACCGTAGGCCCGTTGTAAGAGATAAAATGCTGAACCAGGGGGACCAATGTCGTGCCTTTACGTGGCATCAGCGCAATCCCGAATAGTGGAGCAAGCTGGTCGGAGCCTTCCCCGAAGTTATCGAAATCAACAATCCATTCAAAGCCGGTCGCCATGCGGTACTTCCAGGAGCCTATCTCTCCCTGGTTGATGAAAAAAATGGGTTTCAAGCTCACTGATTCCCAATCGCTTTGACCGGTGCCGGTAGTATCGGTTTCCCGGTAAGTAAGCTCGTAGCTCAGCTTCAACCAGCGCTTGGGGGTCCAGCCACCCCTGATCCAATAATCATTTGTCCGGGAATCATTCGAGTCATCTATTTTGATATGCGTCCATTTCAGGTCAGTGTTGTTAACCGCCGATATGGGGTTGGAAGCGGCTGCCCCGCCGCCACCGGACGCTGCAGCATCAGCTTCAATACGTTGCGCTGCGGCTGCATCTTCGGCTTCGGTTGCCCATAAGGATGACGAGCTGATTGCCATTAGGAGCATCAGCAGCGAAAAGGCCCTTAAAAATGGAAGTAGATAGTTCTGAACAGATCGTGGAGTTTTGTTCGCTACCATTTTTAAGCCCTCCTTTTTCTAAACCACATAATCTAATTACTTTATCAGCCTTTGGGATGGGTCAATTCTTTTTTCTTCCACGAGATCAAGGCCGGTGATTTTCCAGGCCCCATCTACTGGCTTCACGATGATATTGGCTTCATACTGATTCTTGCGTGAATGGATGTGGCCCCAGTGCCCAACTGTTCCTGCAGCGGTCCATTTCGCGTGATATTTCAACTCAAGGGAGTTATCAGGTGATGTAACCGAGACGGCTTGAAGTTTGACCTCTTTTACCCTGGCGCGCGCACCGCCAGCCTGGGTTACGACTAAGGACTTGCGGTTTTGTAAGTAGATGGTTTGCAAAAGGTCGCCGTGGACGCTCGTGGCTAGACGGTCGTAGATATCGGATTCTTCCCGAAAATCAAAAGACCGGTACACGTTTTTCAAAAGGCTCTCCAAAATAGCCACAGCCTGATCTTCTTCGACTTGGGCGGCCAACGCTGCCGGCCGCTGGACCGACACATTCCCGATAGGAAAAAGCAGCCCGCCTAAAACAATCAGGGCAACCATCCCTATCAAATGATATTTAAAGGGTGCCTGTCGCTTTTTGCGGTTGAGAAATTGAAACCCGAGAACCAGGAAAAATATCAAACAGACAATACTGGCCGCAGGTAATTTTATTTCTGAAAGTTGCTTGTCCACATCGATTTGTACCACAGTGGGAGGCTGGTAGGTCTTCAAATAATTTTTCCAGACCAAAACCGGATCGTCCGGTGTAACGTAACTTGGGAAAGGGCCTGCCGGGTCCTCAGCAACGGTGGGCACCTTTTGAATCCGCTTGGAAAACAGCTTCCAATCAACGGTAACTGTCTGGGGAATTTCCTTAGTCAGGTAGGTGATGACTACGCCCAGCATGGCGGTATCAAGTGGCAAACGTTCGGGTGTGTCTATGAAGTAGGTGCGCGTCAGGGTGGTTTTAACAAAATTGGTACGGTCCAGAATAGGCCGCAACTGTTGCTCGTCGATTAGCACCTTGCTGTGATTCAATAGAAATTCGCCGGCGCGCTGCCGGAGTTGATTGAATTCATCGATTTCAACATGGTCGCTGCCGCGCAAATCCAAACCCATCCACGCCGCCAAATCTTTTACGCGTACAAGGGTTTCGTGGCGCACCTCGAAGGGTTCCACGTAGAGAAAGGTTCTGAGGCCGGCTTGCTGCCACCTCTTTAACTGTTTCTTTTCAAACCGGCTGTACCAGGGGTCCTCCCAATCTAAATTTAAAAGGATGGCTTCGGAAAGGTAGCTGAAATCAATAACCGGAACACCGCGGTGGTAAACGATGAAGCCGATGGAGACCTGGGGCTGCCCGGCCTTATTTAGTGGTGGAATGATGGTGAGGCGCTGGGGGCGTTTTTCAAAGGGATAGATCAACTCCGCATATAGCACCCGCTTATCTTCAGGCGGCCCGGGTATGGGTCGGCGGGTGATGGGGTTTAGCATACCGGCAAAAGGATTGGCGCGCTCTGCTCTTTTCCGAGGCTCGGTCAGTTTTAGCTGGGCCGAAAGGGGCTGCCCATTTTCTTCTCTAATCTGGAAAACTTCTTTTGAAAACCGCACCAGGCGAGTTTCCACTGTAGGTGGCGACTTGATGACCTTGCGCAGCCAGTCCTCCGGCAGCAGGTCCGAAAAGGTGTCCAGATCCTTTACATATACCTCCAGAACAAGGCGTACATGGTCGTCGTTTATATGGATTTCGGCGATATTGGGCGCACTTTGCGCTCCGGATAGATTAATCCAGTCTGCAAATGTCCTTAGGGGGAAAGCAATCACCAAGGCCGCAATAATGATCAGAAGGATCGTGATCTTTCGCATTATTAGTCTTGTGGCTTCAAATGTTTTTGGGCACTTACGAGTTCAATATCGAAAAGATTCTGATTTGTATATATCGATAGGTTCTAAACCTACACTGCAATTACAGCAAATGAAATGGAAAAGCGTGGACTATTTACCCACAATCCACGCTTTCCAGTAATTAAAAAGGAACCAGATTGCTGGTTTTTTCGTTTATCCTATTTTTTCATCATTTTCGGATCCAGGTTGTATTTTTTCATGAACCCCTTCACCATTTCCCCTTCCGCATCGCTGACATCCCAGGCACCGGCCTCTGTTTCCTTGCTCAACTGATAGGGGACCTGGTCGGGTTCACCTACCGGTGGTGGTTTTGACCCGGGTACGCTCCAGGCGTTGTCCGGCGAAACGGCCATACGTTCCGTGATTTTTCCCTTGGTGATGTTCCAAACCATCATATCGGTTGCCATGGAAAGCGGACCGTCATAGACTTCCCGTACACCCTCATAGATCGCATAGCGGGTGCTTTCTTCATTGAAAAAGTGGTAGGCCACGGCATGCCGCGGTTTGATGGTGCTCATGATCTTGCCAAAGGCCTGGGGCGATGTGTGAATCTGGGTCGCCACATATAAGGCCACTGGCGGAGCCTGGTTATACCATTCGACCATCTGACCCGGCAGGTGGAAACATTCGTGCACCACAAAGTCGGCATCCTGGGAATATTTAATTTCGGTTCTCTAAAAAGCTCCAGCAGGCATAAAGTACTCGGATATGGGGTCCATATCCCAGGTAACGTCTTTCCAAGTGATCTTTGAAGTTTTTACAGCCTGCTGGACGATACGCAT
>Ga0136654_1000190_pt1 | contig 20269 bp, 17 predicted proteins | sample InaspJWI70metaG_FD_94865 | JGI IMG/M metagenome (GOLD analysis project Ga0136654, IMG submission 94865) | Marine gutless worms symbiont microbial communities from Oahu, Hawaii - Inanidrilus sp. 1 OAHU.JWI-70 metaG (version 2) | ecosystem: Host-associated > Annelida > Digestive system >... | reverse complement strand
GACTGACTGCGTCCAGTTTGAATTCTTTCGAATATTTCTTTCTCGTTGTCATTAATCGTTACCTCAGTTAAGTTTCATTATCTCTTAACTGGGTGGTATCAATCTATTGGACCATGTCAAATCTGTATGAATAGCAAAAAGGGAAAATAACAAGGGGGGGAGAGGTATTGTCAACTTAAAGATCAATCGGTCAGACTAGTGTTTTATCTGGTGTAACCTGATGGGTTCTCCGCGTGCTATTACTGTCTTGCACGATCCTAAAACTCGGTCGTAGGAGTCTCCCACGATTACCTGTATATTTGTTGCGAATAGCCGCTTCAGGCCGTAGATTGCCGCCTACTGGTAACCTGTGGGGCCGCTTTCGGGGACTCCCCCGCCACTAACAGAGTTTAGTTCGGGAAGAGGGATAACGAGGCCTGGAATATGTCCCTCATTGATTTATTCCATGCTGCCCGAAACGAGAAAAGCCGGCTGAGTATGCACAACCGGCTTTTTCAGGATTTGGCTCCCCGGCCCGGGCTCGAACCAGGGACCCATTGATTAACAGTCAATTGCTCTACCAACTGAGCTACCGGGGAATAGAGGCTGCGTATACTAAATGAATAAAAATAATACGGCAACCCGATTTGTCAACCCGTATTTCGACGGTGCAAGCGGCACCGGATCACCGGGCCGCCTGCCGGATCAGGCTTCGAATACCCGGCGAATCCTCTCCACCGCCTGTTTCAGGTTTGCCATGCTCGTGGCGAAGGAAATCCGCATATAACCTTCGGCGCCGAAGGCCGAACCGGGCACCAGCGCCACGCCGACTTCCTCGAGCAGCAAATTGGCGACATCGACATCGTTGTTGAGGTCGCCGCGCGAGTCGATGAAACCTTGGATATTCGGGAAACTGTAAAACGTGCCGTCCGATTCCAGGCACTCGATGTGGCGAATCGAATTGAGCGCCGCCACCAGGTAGTCGTGGCGCTGTTTGAATTCGGTCACCATCGCGCGCACCGGGCCATGGTCGCCGTTGAGCGCGGCCACCGAGGCGGCCTGCGAAATCGAGGTCGGGTTGGAGGTGCTTTGCGACTGGATTTTTTTCATCGCCTTGATGATGCCCGCGTCGCCGGCGGCATAACCAATGCGCCAGCCGGTCATGGCGTAAGCCTTGGAAACCCCGTTGAACACCATGGTGCGCTCGTACAGCGCCGGGCAGGCGTTTAAGATATTGCAAAATTCATAGTCGCCCCAGACGATATGCTCGTACATGTCGTCGGTCATGATCAGGACGTCGGGGTGGTGCAGCAGTACTTCACCGAGCGCGGCCAGCTCCTGCATCGAATAACCCACGCCGGTCGGATTCGACGGGCTGTTCAACACCAGCATGCGGGTGCGCTCGCTAATCGCGGCCTCGAGCAGCTCGGGCGTGATCTTGAAGGCGCTGTCGATGCCGGTATCGACGATAACCGGCCGGCCCTCGGCCAGGATCACGATATCGGGGTAGGACACCCAGTAGGGCGCGGGCACGATCACTTCGTCACCGCTGTCGAGCAGCGCCTGGCACAGGTTGAAAAAGCTTTGTTTGCCGCCACATGAAACCAGTATCTGATCGGCGCCGTAGGTCAATCCGTTGTCGCGCTCGAATTTGTCGATGATCGCTTGTTTCAGCGCCGCGGTACCGTCGACCGCGGTGTAGTGGGTATCGCCGGCGTGGATGGCTTCGATCGCGGCTTCGCGAATGTGATTCGGGGTGTCGAAATCGGGCTCGCCGGCGCCCAAACCGATGACGTCGCGGCCCTGGGTGCGAAGCTGGCTAGCCAAATTTGAAACTGCTAAAGTGGGGGATGGTTTGATCGCGTTGACACGCTTCGACAAATCGTTGAACACTGCTTGATCCTGTTGGCATTGAATGGAGAACAAGCGCAGTATACGTGGCCCAACGAGCGCGATAAAGCAGCCTGTTTTAATCATTAAGATAATTTTTTTATGGCCAGGAAATTCCAGTTGACCACCGATTTCGAGCCCACCGGCGATCAGCCCGAGGCGATCGACGCCCTGGTACAGGGCATCGAGGACGGGCTCATGCACCAGACCCTGCTCGGCGTTACCGGTTCGGGCAAAACCTTTACCGCCGCCAGCGTGATCCAGCGGCTCGAGCGGCCGGCCATTATCATGGCGCATAACAAAACGCTGGCGGCGCAGCTGTATGGCGAGATGAAGGAGTTTTTCCCGAAAAACTCGGTGCAGTACTTCGTTTCCTATTACGATTATTACCAGCCGGAAGCCTATGTCCCGGCCTCCGACACCTTCATCGAAAAAGACGCCTCGATCAACGAACACATCGAGCAAATGCGCTTGTCGGCGACCAAATCCCTGATGGAGCGGCGCGACACGGTCATCGTCGCTTCGGTGTCGGCGATTTACGGCCTCGGTGATCCCGATTCCTACCTGAAAATGCTGCTGCACCTGGTGGTGGGGGATGAAATCGATCAGCGCAGTATCCTGCGGCGTCTCGCCGAGCTGCAATACCAGCGCAACGACATCGAACTCAAACGCGGCACCTATCGGGTGCGGGGCGAAGTGATCGACGTGCATCCGGCCGATTCGGAACGCGAGGCGGTACGCATCGAACTATTCGATACCGAAGTCGAGAAAATCAGCCTGTTCGATCCGCTGACCGGTGAAATCAGCCAGAATGTCAAGCGCATTACCGTCTATCCCAAGACTCACTACGCCACGCCGCGCGAAGTCATTCTGGCTTCGATCGGCGACATCAAAGAGGAACTGGTCGAGCGACTGGCGGTGCTGAAACAGGCCGACAAGCTGCTCGAGGCGCAGCGCCTCGAGCAGCGCGTCAACTACGATGTCGAAATGATGCGCGAGCTCGGCTATTGCAGCGGTATCGAAAATTATTCGCGTTTCCTGTCGGGCCGCAAACAAGGCGAGCCGCCGCCGACGCTGTTCGATTACCTGCCCGACGATTGCCTGCTGTTCATCGACGAAAGTCACGTCAGCGTGCCGCAGATCGGCGGCATGTATCGCGGCGACCGTTCGCGCAAGGAAACCCTGGTCGAATACGGGTTTCGCCTGCCCTCGGCGCTCGATAACCGGCCGCTGCGCTTCGACGAGTTCGAGCGCATGTCGCCGCAAACGATTTTCGTATCGGCGACCCCGGGGGATTACGAACAGAAATACAGCGGTGCCGTGGTTGAACAGGTGGTGCGTCCCACCGGACTGGTCGACCCGGTGGTTGAAGTGCGCCCGGCGACGACCCAGGTCGACGACGTTTTATCGGAGATCGGCAAACGCGTCGAGCAGCAGGAACGGGTGCTGATTACGACGCTGACCAAACGCATGGCGGAGGACTTGACCGATTATCTGGGTGAACACGGGGTGCGCGTGCGCTACCTGCACTCCGATATCGATACGGTCGAACGCATGGAAATCATCCGCGACCTGCGCCTCGGGGAATTCGATGTGCTGGTCGGCATCAACCTGCTGCGCGAGGGGCTCGATATGCCGGAAGTATCGCTGGTGGCGATCCTGGATGCGGACAAGGAAGGTTTTTTACGTTCCGATCGTTCGCTGATCCAGACCATCGGCCGGGCCGCGCGCAATATCAACGGCAAGTCGATCCTGTATGCCGACAACATCACTGGATCGATGCAGCGTGCGATCGCGGAAACCGAGCGCCGGCGCGAAAAGCAAATGCGCTACAACGAGCAGCACCAGATCACGCCCAAGGGTATCGTCAAGCGTATTACCGATATCATGGAGCTGGGTGATAGCGCGCGCGGCGGAAGAGGGCGCAAACGCTTCGACCGGGTTGCCGAAAAGGCGCCGAGTTACGAGCACTTGAACGCGAAACAGTTGAATGCCAAATTGAAACAGTTGGAAAACGATATGTACGAACATGCGCGTAACCTCGAATTCGAGGAAGCCGCGCGGGTGCGTGACGAAATCGCGGATTTCAAGGAAACCTATTTCAAGGCATCCGAACTGGAAATGGTCTAATTCACCGGTAAGATTCGGGTCAGAGCAAAAACTCCGGTAGTAACCTTGCTGCCGCTGCGGTAGTTCCGGAGTTTTTGCTCTGACCCGAAACTTTTGGAGTTTTTGCTCTGACCCGAATCTTTTTGGGTTTCAAACGCTAGGGGTAGATCGCGCTATTCGATTGAATTGATCATCGTGCGCAGGTTGCCGAGTGCCCGCGTCGATGCCCCGTAACGGCCGTATTTGATGCGGTTGTAAAGCTCGACGATGCGGGCAATTTGTTCGCCCTGCGCCAATTCCTCCTGCGGCAAACGTTGCAGGAAGGCGCGGGTATCTTCCGCGGGCCCTTTACGGAAACCCTTTTTCGACAGTTTCTTAAGCAGGCGGTTGAACAGGATTTCATAGGCTTGCGGCTTCGCCGGCCGCTCGCGCCACCAGACGATAAGCCAGAACAAACCGGTGACGGATACCAGCATGAAGACCAGCGCGAAAACCATATCCGACCAGCTTTCGATACCGATTTCGAGCTGTTTTAGAAAATCCCGTTGCTTGCGCTGATCGTAGTTTAAAACCCAGTCGTTCCAGCCATGTTGCAGGCTATCCCAGCTATACAGCAGGTTGCCGAAAATCGGGTTACGGTTTTGAATTCGAAAATTCGAATCCTCGCCGGAAAGCGCGCTATCGAGACCTTGCTCGATGCGGCTGGGCGATACCGCCGCCGTGGGGTCGACCCGCACCCAACCGCGCTGGTCCAGCCAGATCTCGGTCCAGGCGTGGGCGTCGGACTGGCGCACGATCAGGTAGTTGCCGACCCGGTTATACTCGCCGCCCTGATAGCCGGTGACAACTCGAGCCGGAATTCCGGCGCTGCGCATGACGAGGGCGAAGCTGCCGGCGTAGTGCTCGCAAAAACCGCGCCGCGTGCCGAATAAAAAATCGTCGACTGAGTTGCGGCCGAGCGCCGGGGGTTGCAGCGTGTAAACGTATTCTTGCTGGTGAAACATAGTCAACACCGCTTCGGCGATGTCCTGCGGGTTCTCGACGCGTTGTGCCAGCGATCGCCCGAAAGCGATGGTTAGCGGATTGGAGTCGGCCGGATACTCGCGCGCGAGCGCCAGATAATCGGGCGATTCGTCGACACCGATCAGATAAGACGGGTGCGATTGCAACGAATAGCGTTTCAAGTCGTTGATTTTTTGCTTGCTGGTGAGCTGGAAATCCGCACTCATGAGACTGCCCGCGATCAAACGTGTCGGTATATCGAGTGCCAGCAACCAGTGAGTGTTCGCCATTCGGTTCCAGTGTTACGGTGTAGTCGATTTTCGGTTCGCCGACCGTAATATTCAAACGGCTAAACTGCCTGTGCGGCGCCTGGCGCCAGCTCAAGCCGTCGTACTGGGCCATCACCGGCCCGCGCCAATAAAGCTTGCTCTGCGCCGGGATCTGGTCCTGGAAGTCGACCCGGAAGGCGACTTTGTTGCTACGAATCAGGTTACTGATTTTTCCCGGCGACATGTGATCGCTGAGGCCGGTGACGCCGCCGCGTTGTTCGGACTGCAATCCCCACAAAGGGCCGGGAACACGCGGCACCAGTACAAACAGTATCAGCATTAGCGGCACCGACAGCGCCACCAGTTTGCCGCTATGGCGGATGCGATCCATTGCGGAGACACTGTCATCGCGTTGATTCAGCGTAATCAGGGTCGCGGTGATAACGATTAGCGTGACGAACATCATTACCGCGGTGAAGATGCTTTGCGAATACAGGAAATGGGTTGCGATCAGAAAATAACACAGGAAAACCAGGATCAACATGTCGCGATGGCGCCTGCTTTCGAGAAACTTGAAAGCAGTCATGACCGCGTCAGCAGCGCCAGGCCGGCATCGCGGCCCACAACGGTCCAGTATTCGGCAAATACACCGATACCGCCGCACAGCACCAGCGGAATCAGCATCCATTTCGGCAATTCCCGAATTTTGCCGAGGTTTTGCAGGCCGCGCCAGACGAGTGCGACCAGGACGATGACGATGACCCAGAACGGCAGGTTGATGAAATGGGGCGCGATCGAGAACAGGAAACAGAAACAGACGGCAAACACGCCGGTGCGGCTGGAAACTTCCTGCGGAATCGATCGCATCGACAGGTTTTCTCCGACGCTAGGCATTCGTTGGCCTGAATTCGGGGTCGCCGTCGGGTTGGCGGAAAAGCGCCAGCGTCTGCAGGCAGTTGTGCTTGTGCGCTATGCCGAAGTCTTGTTCGATAACCATCCCGGGCAACCGAATGCCATACTTTTGCTCCTCGCTCTCGGCGGCCAGCACCAGCGCGGTCATGAAACTCAGCTTTTCCTCGATTGAGCCCTGAGTCAACAGATCCCAGTCTATCCAAAACGAGGGTCGGGCCTGACCCTGAAAGGTTTTAGTCAACAGGCCCTTGGTTTTAGTCAACAGGCCCTTGCCCTGAGCGTATGCCTTCCAGGAAATATGGCGTAGCGATTCACCCTCGCGATGCTCGCGTAAACCCGCGAAATCGTCCCCCTCGATGGTGCTGGTCGAGGTTTGACCGTCGTATTGCTCGACCATGTTGTGTTGCAGTTTTACGTCTGTGGCAGGTCGCGGATAAATCAGGACAGGCAAATCGAACTTTAGCCAGCCCCAGGCATGGAACAAACCCGTCGGATAACGGGTAAATACGGTGATGCCGTCGGGTTTGTACTCGCCTCGGGTATGGGTCGGGATTATTAGTCGGGCTTCGGCGCCGCCTTCCGGCTCGAGTTTGAGATAAACCGTCGGTTGTTCCAGATACTGGATGCCGATGGCGTAACGTCTGGAAGTATTGTCATGGCTTAACTCGAATTTGAATTCGCAGGATTCGCCGCAGAACACGGGCCGTGGAATTTGCATCCGCACCGTCACGCCGAGCAGGTTTCTGTGCGTGTGCCACAGACTGATTATACCCAGCGAAGTCAGCATGAAGGTCAGCACAAAGGCCATGCTGTTCTGATAATTGATCGCCGCGAGAAACAGGAATAGAAGCATGATGGCGAACAGGTATCCGAATCGCGTGGGCAAAATATATAGCCGCCGATTATGCAACAGAACGCTGTCGCGGCTCGGCGGGTTATGCGACTCGACCCAGTTGTCGATGAAACGACGCATCGGTCTCGTCGGTGCGATCCAAGGCATGACTAGGGAATGGGGGTTTGCTGGAGTAGATCGTCGACCAGTTCCATGGTGGGATGACTGTGTTGTTCGGCGGGGGTCAAGCGGTGTTCGGCGATCGCCCCGAATACCGCCTGCACGTCGCCCGGTTCCACGTGGCTACGCCCGTTCATCAAGGCCCAAGCCTTGCTGGCCTGGATGATTGCCAGCCCGGCGCGCGGTGAGATTCCATATACGAACAGGCCCGGGTTGCGCGTCGCCTGAATCAGCAATTGCACATAATTTAACAAGGGGTCCGAGCAGTGGATGGTGTCGACCGAGGTCTGAATCGCATTAAACCGATCGATGTCGACCGCCGGCTGCAACCGATGCATTAAATCGCGCGGATTGTCACCCGACAATAGCGCGCGCTCGGCCGCTTGATCCGGATAGCCCAGCGAAATTTTCATCATGAAACGATCCAGCTGCGATTCGGGCAGCGGGAAGGTGCCCGATTGATCGAGCGGATTCTGCGTGCCGATGACGAAAAACGGTTGTTCCAGCGGGTGGGTTTCGCCTTCGACCGTAATCTGTTTTTCTTCCATGGCTTCGAGCAAGGCACTTTGGGTCTTCGGCGTGGCGCGATTGATTTCATCGGCGAGGATGAAATGGGCGAATACCGGCCCCGGGTGAAAGCGAAACAATTGATTTTCGGGATCGAATATAGAGACCCCGAGGATGTCGGCCGGCAGCAGGTCGCTGGTAAACTGGATGCGGTTAAAGCCGAGGCCGAAAGCGCGCGCGATCGATTGCGACAGGGTGGTTTTGCCGACCCCGGGCAAATCTTCGATCAGACAATGGCCGCGGGCGATCAGGCAGCAAACCGCCAATTGCACTTGGGTCGACTTGCCCAGAATGATGGTTTCTACCGCGGCGATGGCCTTTTGCACGTCGGCCTGAATCCCCGCGATTGAATTATCGGTCGAGTCCAGCATTCGATATCTCGATTAAAAGCGTGAGTTATCGACCAATATTAGCCGAATTTGTTTAATTGTTCTTTAAGGAACCTCTGCAAAAGGCAGAGGTTCCTGCGGCACAAGGATGAGCCGCCATTTTTTAATCACGCAAGTGATTGAAAAATGAAGATAAACACAAAATCGCTGTTGTGTTTAGCCCGCTCTGCTAAGTCAGGATGACTTATGCAGAGCTGCGTTAAATCGACCCTGTGAATGCCGGCTGCGTCTGCGTCTCGCCGGATGAAGCGGACCTTAGACGGTCTTGCGATGCCCGGCGGGTTTCCAGGCGGGCGATATGACGTCCGGCATGCTCGAGCGGCCGAGCAGGCGCGCCGAGGCCAGCGTCATCGCGCCGTAGCGCCGATTTATTTGATCCATGGCTTGATGGGTCCGTTCTCGCCGCGGGTGTTTGCGGTTGAACAAATCGCTTTGGCAGTCGACCGCCGGGTCGAGCGCGACGATACGGATCTGCCAGATTCCCTGGCCGCGCCAGTGCTCGGCTAGCCAGCGACTGCCGAGACGATAGATCACCATTTCGTCGTCGCTGGGCAACAGCGAACGCTCGATGGTTCGTTGCCAGCCGCGGTATTGGCGTAGGCCGAACAGAAACTGTTGCGCGACCAGCCGGTTGCCGCGCAGGCGCTCGGCGAGGCGGTGGGCCATGTGCATCAGGTATACCCGGATGGTGTCGCCGTCGCGGGTGTCGGGCGGCAATACCTTGCCGTGGCCGAGCGATTGCGCCAGCGGGACGTTGGGTTTTACCGGTTCCGGATCGAGACCCTGCGCCATTAGCCAGATGCGCCGCCCCGGGTTGCCGAAGCGCTTGCCCAACACGCTGATCGGTAACTCTTGTAAATCCGCGCAATGGTGAACCCCGTAGCGCGCGAGTAGGTTTGCAATCCCGTCGTTGACGCCGCACAGCTCGCGCAGCGGGGTGGCGGCCAGGCGCGCGCGCGCCCGCCATGGCGGGATGACGGTCAGGCCGTCGGGTTTCTGCTGGCGCGCGGCAAACTTGGCGGTGGTTTTATCGCCGCTGACACCGATTGAACACAATACGCCGGAATTTTCGTATACCGCTTGTTTGACGCGGCCGGCGGTCGCGCGCGGCCCGCCCCAGAGATGCTGGCAACGGGTGACGTCGAGGAAAGCTTCATCGACCGAAAAAACCTCGATATCCGGAGTGAACTGCGCCAGGGCGCGCATGATATCGGCGGATACCTCGGCGTAGCGCCGCGGCCGGCTGGAAATCCGGATCAGCTGCGGGCACAGTTGCCTGGCCTGTTTGATATGCATGCCCGTCCTGACGCCAAAGGCGCGCGCTTCGTAGGAGCAGGTAATGATGCAGGTGCCGATATCGCCATTGGTCAAGGCCACCGGTTTGGCCCGCCATTCGGGATGATCAACCTGTTCCACCGAGGCGAAGAAGGCGTTCATATCCGCCAGCAGGATTACCCGCGGCCAGCTGTCGGCGGTTTGCCGTTTCACCGGTAGGATCTGACTTGGCCGATAACTCGGCCCTGAATGGTAATACGAGACGCATCCACGATCCGGTCCCGGTCGGCGCCATTGTCGGCCAACAGCTGAATCCGATCGCCGGCACGGTAACGGATGCGTTTCATGATCACCTGTTCGCGGTCCAGCAAGGCCACGATCAAGTCCCCGTTTTTTGCCCCTTGCTGGCTTTGAACGATGATGAAGTCGCCCGCGAGAATACCCGCTTCGCACATCGAATCGTCGCCCACCCGCAGCGCGTATCGGCCCGGGGCGGTCAACATCGCTAACAGTTCGCTGCGCTGCCGGTCCTCGATGGCCTCGAGGGGAGTACCGGCGGCGACTCGCCCCAGCGAGTGCAGCCCGGGCGGGGGGCGGAGCCGTGGGTTTGTCGATCTGAGGCTGTCGGTTCGTGTACCGGTAATCATCGAATGTTCCATGGTAGGAAATCACTATAGAGAACAAAGCGAGAATTTTCAAGCAAAGTAGCTACCGGCCCCGCGATAGAAAATGCCAATCGGAAAAAAAGGTTTTTTGTCTACTCTTTCACAGTCAGATCGTATATAAAACAGCATTATCCATGCGTTGCAGATAAGAACTTAATGAGTAATAAAGCCTTGATACTCTGTGTGGACGATGAACCGGTCAACCTGGTGATTATGGAAGAGCTGTTGCGTGGTAGCTACGAGTTGACTACCGCCGATTCCGGTAGGGAATGTTTGCATCAGGTCGAACTACGGAAACCTGATTTGATTCTGCTCGACGTCAATATGCCCGATCTGGATGGCCTCGGGACCTGCGAACAATTAAAATCCGATCCTGCAACCAGCGATATTCCGGTCGTTTTCGTTTCCGCGCTGGCCTCGCAGGCCGAGTTGATGGCCGGCTACGAAGCCGGTGGCGACGATTACATCACCAAGCCGTTTAGCGAAGAAATTCTGCGCAAAAAAATCGAGATCGTACTCGCGAGTCAGCACCGCAAGCAGGAACTGAAACAGATTTCCGACCAGGCGGTCGAAGCCCTGATGGACAACCTGAGCACCACCGATGAACTCGGCATGGTGGTCGAGTTCCTGCACCAGTGCCAGACGACAGACACGCTGGACGAACTCGCCAGCAAGGTATTCGATTGTCTGCGAGAGTTCGATCTCGACGGCAGTTTGCTGATCCTGGACGAACCGGAAAACCGGATCTGGTTCAGCGATGACATCGACCGCCCGATGGAAAGTCAAATTCTCGAGAGCTTGCGCGGCCAGGATCGGGTGGTCAACTTCGGCACCCGCCTGGCGATGAACTCCGACCATGTCACGGTGCTGGTGCGCAATCTGCCCTCGGCTCCGGACAAGGTCGATAGCGTGCGCAAGCATCTGGCGATTCTGATCGAAGGCCTGGATACCCGCATTCAATCGATGCAGACGCGGACGCTGCTGGATCGCCGCCGTGAAGTATTGGCGCGAGTGCTGGATTCGACCCGCGAAAGCCTCGCGAATCTCGATCGTACGCATAAACAGCAAAAGGCGCGTTCGGCCAAAATATTGTCGACGATGGGTAAGGATCTGGAAAAATCCCTGGTTCGGCTCAAGCTGAGCGTCCGGCAGGAGGCGGTGCTCAAAAAGCTTATTGAGTCCACCGCCGAGCAAACCAATGCGGTTTATGACGAATGTCTGACAATCGGCCAGCAATTCCAGGAAGTCATCGACGAATTATCCGGCGTGCTGGATGAATAACTAGGGGAGGGAGAAGGGCGCAACCGAAAACGAGGACGCATTTATTTTCCGGCAATAAGAAAGTAGAACGATGGAAAATAGATGCGTCCCCCTTTTCTGTTGCTGGGGTATAATGCCGCGATTGAATTAACGGCCAAGTTCGCAACATGAAAGACGCAGTTATCGTATCAACCGCAAGAACCCCGATCGGGGTCGCCTTCAAGGGCAGCCTGAACAATATCAAATCTCCGACCATGACGGCGCATGCGATCCGGCATGCCGTCGAGCGCGCCGGGGTTAGCGGCGAGGAAGTCGACGATGTCGTTATCGGCGCCGTATTGACCGCCGGCACCGCGGGCATGAACATCGGCCGTCTGTCGTCGCTAGCCGCCGGTTTGCCGGTATCGGTGGCGGGGCAGACTATCGATCGCCAATGCTCGTCGGGATTGATGGCGATTGCAACCGCGGCCAAGCAAATTATCGTCGATGGCATGGATATCGTCGTCGCCGGGGGCCAGGACAATATATCGGCGGTGCAAAGCCAATATTTTCCGTGGGTATTGGAGCAGGCCGATGCCAATGTCGTGGCGCAGGCGCAACATGCCTACATGCCGATGCTGCAAACCGCCGAATTCGTGGCCGAAAAATTCGGCATATCGCGTGCCGCGCAAGACGAGTATGCATTGCAATCGCAGCTGCGCACCGCTGCCGGCCAGGAAGCGGGCGTTTTCCAGGATGAAATCGTGCCGCTTACCGCCACGCGAGCGATCAAGGACAAGGAAAGCGGGGAGATCAGCTATGCCGATATCACGCTTTCCAGGGACGAAGGCAATCGCCCGCAAACCACGCTCGAAGGCCTGGCCGCGCTCAACCCGGTCATCGAGGGCGGTAGCATTACCGCAGGCAATGCCAGCCAGCTTTCCGACGGCGCCTCGGCTTGCGTCTTGATGGAAGCGAGTCTCGCCGAGAAGCGCGGACTACAACCGTTGGGGATTTACCGCGGCATGGCTGTCGCCGGCAATGAACCCGAGGAAATGGGTATAGGTCCGATTTATGCAATTCCGAAACTGCTGCAAAAACACGGGCTCGGCATAGAGGATATCGATTTGTGGGAAATCAACGAGGCTTTCGCTTGCCAAACGATTTACTGTCGTGATTACCTCGGCATCGACAACGATAAGCTCAACCCTCACGGCGGCGCGATCGCCATCGGCCATCCCTATGGCATGACCGGCGCGCGGCTTACCGGGCATATCCTGCTTGAAGGCCGCCGCCGCGGCGCTAAATTTGTCGTGGTAGCAATGTGTGTCGGTGGCGGCATGGGAGCGGCCGGATTATTCGAGATTGCAGAATGAAAAAAAGCCAATTAATCGTATTCCATATTCTGCCGCTGCTGGTGGTGCTGCTCCCGGCCTTTTGGTTTGTCGTTGTCGGCAATGACCGCTTACTCAAGGGCGAAGCCGGTATTATCGAAAACATGACCGTTTTATTTCTGGTCGTGGCGATCGGCTTCTGCGTTTCCGGAATATCCACCGCCAACCGGCTCGGGCTTCCCGGCCTGGTCAAGGTTTGGCTGTTCATCATGATTTTGGGGTCGGCTTATTTCGCACTGGAAGAAATTTCCTACGGTCAGCACATGTTCGGCTGGGGCACCGCCGACAGCTGGAAGGAGTTGAACGACCAGGATGAGACCAATCTACATAACGTGCACGCTATATTCGACCAGGTGCCGCGGGCATTGCTTACCCTTGGCATTTTGATCGGTGGCATTGTCTTGCCGTTATATCGTTATTTTCGCGGCATCGAGCTGGATCGAGGCGGACGTTTCTACTGGCAATGGCCGACGCTCGACTGTGTCACGATTGGATTACTGGTCATCCTGATCAGGCCGGTGCTATCGGTTGTCGATGTTGATTTCATTAATACGGGTGAAATGAAAGAAAATCTGTTCGCGTTGTTTATACTATTGTATTGCGTTTCAATTCAGCAACGGCTAAAGCTGACGCGTCAGCCGGGCGATGAAGCGGCCAGGGCGTAGCGCGCCGTAATCCACCCGGGAGTTCTTGGAATGAATAAATGTTTGATCCCAACGATTTGTGCTTTCCTGTTTTACGCAAATCATGCCATCGCTGCCAATATTAACTACAGCTATGTCGAGTTGGGATATGTGGAGCTCGAATTGGACGATGTAGACGTTGAGGGAGACGGCTATGAACTAAATGCATCGCTCGGTCTTAGCCAGAGCGTGGCGGTGATCGTGGGATACCAGGATCTCGATCTCGACCGCGATGTCGAGGGCAGTGAGCAAAGCCTGGGATTACTTTATCACAAGCCTTACTCAACGACTGGCGATTTGGTGCTGGGGCTGTCGTTGCTCGAATTCGAACTGGATCCGCCGACGGGTGAAACCCTGGATGAATCGGGTAACGAATTTATCTTAGAAATCAGGAGCAGAAGCGGAAACGCTTCCGAATACACCCTGGGATTTGTGCGCCGGGAAATCGATGGTGATTCCGATTCCGGCTATAACTTCGGCATTGTTACCGGATCACCGCAGGGATTTCAGTTCGTACTGGACTATACCGATACCGACGACAGCAAATCCATCTTGCTGGGGCTGCGCTCCGGTTTTTAGTGGCGCGTTCGAGGCTCCGTCCAACGGAAGTAGCGCGGATGTTAACCGCAGCCAGGCCCGGATTCTGGTTTGACTCGACGCATGAAACGGAATGACGCAACGCCGGCGCGCCACGCAATCGAGCCGCGTTTCACCGACCGCAGAATCGACCAGCGGTGCCTGGTAGTTCCGCCGCATCTACCGCCGGCGCCGCAAGGCGTGTTGCCGCCAGCCCGGCCTGGCGGCCCGCAATCCCCGGTTATATCTAATCGACTCTTAGTTTGAGCTGTTAATACCACCGCCAGCGCAATCGATACAGCCTGCTATACTCATTTGGCATTCATTGTGAGTAAAAAAACAAGGAGTCAGAGATGAGTGATATCTACGCGACGCCGGAAGCAGATCTTGCACAAAATATCGATGCTAATCGCAGCGGCGGAAATATCGACGATGCGATCGCCGGCAATTTCGAAGTCAACATGCTCGAAACGCTGGGCGAAGCATGGCGCGGGCTTAAGGGATTTAAACTCAAGTGTTTGATTGCGTTATTGCTTTACCTTGTCGTGTTCATCGGGGTCGGCATCGGCTTCGGTATCTTCAGCTCTATTATTGCCCGCACCGGGGCGGATCCGAGCGTGATCGGCATCCTGAGTATCGTATTCCAGGTAGTGATAACCGTTATTGCATTGCCCATGAGCATCGCAATCATGGTCATGGGGATGCGCCACGCGAATCGTAAATCGGTATCGGCGGGTGAGATATTCCGGCATTTTGGCGTCGTCGGCACTTTGTTTCTGGCCTACCTGATCATGACGATTTTAATTTTAATCGGATTTGTGTTGCTGGTGTTGCCGGGCATATACTTGATGTTCGCCTACATTTTTGCGATGCCGTTGGCCCTGGAAAAGAAAATGGGCGCCTGGCATGCGCTCGAGACATCGCGTAGGGCGACCACCAAAGTGTGGTTTCGATTGGTCGGGTTGCTGCTGCTGATATCCTTGATCAATGTGCTCGGTATGGTCACGGTTATCGGATGGATTTGGACCGTTCCGTGGACGGTGCTGACCTTCTCCATGGTCTACCAAAAGATATTTGGAGTCGAAGCCCATACGCTCGAGGATTAAGGACGGAATTATTGCTGGACACAGGTTATTGGGTTGAAATTCCGGGGGGTATAAACCTCGATGCCCAGGTCGTCGGACCGATTCCGCGATGTTTTGCGTTCGCCATCGATCTGGCTATTCGCGGTATCGTTTTTTTCGTGCTGTTGATCGCATCGATTCCGTTCGGCGCGACCGGTCTCGGTGGCGGCTTTTTACTCATCTTTCTATTTGCCGTCGAGTGGCTCTACCCGGTACTGTTCGAAGTGTTTTGGCGGGGACAAACTCCTGGCAAGAAAGCGTTGGGTATCTCGGTCATCAATGACGATCTGACGCCGGTTACGCTAGGCGCCTCGCTGGTGCGTAACCTACTACGCAGCGTCGATTTTATCCCATTGTTTTATCTGGCTGGATTGGTCACGATGCTATCCAATAGTCGCTTTCAACGGCTCGGCGATTTAGCGGCGGGCACCCTGGTGATCAGCGTGCGCGAATCGAACCGACCGGCACTGCAACGCGACATCGTCCCGCTGGCGCCCCCGACGCCGCTACTGCGCAGCGAGCAAACATCGATAATCGACTTTCTACAACGCAGCCAGCAATTGTCGGAGCCGCGTCAACGCGAGCTCGCCGCTATTCTTGAAGGCATAACCCATGAAAAGGATGATGACGGGGTCGAACAACTGCATCGCATCGGCGCCTGGTTTCTGGGGGTCAGATGAAGCAGCACGACTTTGAGCAACAGCATCGGCCCACCTGGCAGCTGATCGAAAACTCGCTCAAAAAACCGGCGCAGGAGGACAACAGTAAAATTCTCGCACAACATTATCTGTTGTTGTGTCAACACTTAGCGATTGCCAAGGAACGGCTTTACGATGCGGCGCTGGTGGAACACCTGAACGGTCTGGTGCTCGCGCTTTATCGCGAACTCTACCGTTACCGTGCCGAAACCCGGCTCAATTTCTACGCCTTTTTCAAACGCGATTTTCCGTTAGCGATTTATCGGCACCGTTATTTCGTATTGCTGGCTTTCCTGGTGTTCGTATTGCCCGGATTGATTACTGGTGCCTGGACCTATTTCGACGCAGAAGCGGTTTACAGTATCCTCGACGCGCCCGAAGTGCGTCAGGTCGAACGCATGTACGACCCCGCGGCGCGCAAGCTAGGGCGCGAACGCGAAGCCGACACCGATATATTTATGTTTGGTTTTTACATAAAAAACAATATCAGCGTCGCGTTTCGCTGCTTTGCCGGCGGTATTGTGCTCGGCATCGGTACCCTGCTGGTACTGTTTTTTAATGGCATGTTTATTGGCAGCGTTGCCGGGCATTTGACGCGGCTCGACTATGTCGAAACCTTTTATCCGTTCGTGATCGGGCACGGATCCTTCGAATTGACCGCGATCGTGTTCAGCGGAGCCGCCGGCCTCAGGCTCGGTTACGCGATAGTCAACCCCGGGCAGTTTAGCCGACTCGACGCGCTGCGCCTGGCCGGGCGCGACGTGGTGCCGATGCTTTACGGCATTTTCCTCATGCTCGTGATCGCTGCCTTCCTGGAGGCGTTCTGGTCGTCGAGTACAACCCTGTCGAGTGAAGTTAAATATACGGTCGGCGCCCTATTATGGGCCCTGGTGCTGGTTTATTCCTGTTCGGGCCGCCGCTATGAATCTCGATAAACTTCAGGTCGATGCCAGTATTCGTTCGGGCTGGCAGGCGCTGGATCTCGGCTTTTTAATGGCGCGCGCCTGGTTCCGGCCGCTATATTGGGCGGGGCTGCTGGCGATGACGCCGCTGACGGCGATTATGCTGTTGGTATTCTGGGAATCACCGTTCTGGGCGCTGGCCATTATCTGGTGGCTCAAGCCGATGTGGGAGCGCCTGCCGCTGTTTATCGCCAGCCGTAAACTGTTCGACGAAAAATCGGACCTCTGGTCCAGCTTCAAGGCTTTTCCGCTGAAGGACGTTTTACCCTGGCTGCTATGGCGCCGGTTTTCGATGCAGCGCGCCTTCGATAATCCGGTGACGGTGCTGGAAGAGTTAAAGGGGGTCCAGCGTCGCCGGCGCTTGCGCGTGCTGCACGGTAAATACAGCGATGTTGCGCTGGGTAACCAGTTCGTCTGCTTTTGCTTTGAGTTGCTGGTATGTTTCGGTATCTCGCTGGCAATCAGTTTCTTTACCCCCGATGCACTCGGAATCAAAGTTAACGACAGTTACGGCGATTTGACCATACTGGGCGAGTGGATGTTCACCCTATCCGCGTTGGCGGCGATGACGCTGGTGCTACCGTTTCATAGCATGGGCGGGTTTGCGCTTTACCTGAACCGCAGAATTGAACTCGAAGCCTGGGATATCGAAATCAGTTTCCACAATCTCGCCAATCGCAAACGTGAGACCGCATCGCGCTCGGCCGGGTTGCTGGCATCGTCGCTGTTCGCCGTAATCGTTTGTCTGACAGCGTCTGACGGCGTCGATGCCGCCACCGATCATAATCGTGAATCGGCTGCAGAAATGATAGAAGAGGTGTTGCAGGGCGAGGATTTCGGGCAGGAAAGGACGCTGCGTAAATGGCGCTTTAAGGATTGGAGCGAAGAAGTCGAAGAAGATAGCTTCCCCGAATGGATAATCGAGTTTATCGAATGGTGGGAAGCAAATATCGGTTGGTCGACAGACTTTAGCGGCACCGCGGCCCTGTTCAAGGTCATACTGGTGCTGACCTTTGTCGGTTTGTTGATTTACCTGCTGTATCGCTATCGCGGGCCGCTATCGAGGCTGGGCCATTTGGGGCCAGCGGAAAAGCCGCCCGAAGTTCTGTTCGGGCTCGATGTTACCCCGCAAAGTCTGCCGCCCGACGTGCCGGCGCAGGTATTGCGCCTATGGGGCGAGGGCGCTTACCGTGAAGCCCTGAGTCTGCTTTACCGCGCTTCGTTGTCGCGCCTTATCGATCGGCATGAACTCGCTTTTCGCGCCTGTCATACCGAGGCGGAATGCGCCGCGCTGGTGAAAGCGCGCGGCATCGAATCGCTCAGCGACTATTTCTGGCATTTGACCGTGGTGTGGCGCCAACTGGCTTATGGTCATCAGGTGCCGGCGGGTGATATTGTGCAGGATCTGTGCCGCTGCTGGACCAAGGAGCTATCCGATGTCGCAGAATAGGGTTTCGCTCAAACTTGTCCTGGCTTTGTTAGTGCTCGGCGCGGGCGGTTGGTTTGTGTATACCAGCATCGAGTTTTACGAGGAAACCGAAACCTCGGACTGGAGCGCCGACGCCTTGCGCAACCCTTACCTCGCGGCCCAGCAATTCATGGATCGAAGCGGCATCGATGTTACCGATGTCGATAGCCTCGCCCGGCTCGACGAGTTGCATACGGTCGGCACCTTGTTTTTCAGCGACGCCAATCAGGTGCAGACACCGCGCCAGCTGACACAGGTAATGGATTGGCTGGAGGTGGGTGGCAATGTTATCTATACCGCCAATCTTACCGCCAGCGAAGACGATTTGTTGTTACAGGAATTCGAAGTGACGGTGGACTGGTCCGATTATGACTCCGAGGCGGAGCGCGAGGACAAGCCGATCAGCGAAACCATGCGCGAATATAACCGCCAGTTGGAGGAAGGCAAAACCCGCGAGGAAATTGCGCGCTCGTCGACCGACGAAGATATTTCTTTGACCCGGGTAACCTTTGGCGATGACATCGGTGAACTCGAGGTGTTCTTCGATAACGACAGGCTGCTGTCGCATCCCTACATCGACGACGCAGAATATGATTCGAGCGAACATAAACCTTTCAGCTGGTCGCTTTCCGATAGCGGCGTGCACCTGATGCAGTTCGAAGTCGGCAGCGGCCTGCTGACGATAGTTTCCGATCCAAATATCTGGAATTCCTATGAGATCGACCTCTACGATCACGCCTATTTGCTGTGGCTGCTGAGTTCAGAGGAAGGGGACTTCGCAATCCTGAGGTCGTTAGTACGCGAGTCAATTTGGACCTTGATGAAGCGTAACGCCAGCGAACTGCTGCTCGCGGCCGGGTTGCTGGTTTTAGTCTGGATCTGGCGAATGGCGTATCGTTTCGGACGCCTGTTGCCACGCGATCTGGCGCGCACGCGGGCCCTGGGCGAGCACTTTTCGACAGTTTCGCATTATCTGTGGCATCGTCGTTACGGCAGCTACCTTATCAAGCCGCTGCGCCAACAGGTGCTGCGGCGCGCCAGTCTGACGCTGCCCGAGTTTTCACGCGCCGATCGGGTGCGGCAAAACGAGATACTCGCCGAACGTTGCGAATTGAATATCGCGACCATATCGCGCGCTTTCGGCGAGCAGGAATTTAACGAAACTAACTTTGTACAAACCGTAAGACTATTGAAACGCATCGAGCGATTACTATGAATGAATCCAACAGTAGTACCTCCGCCGCGCTGAATGCGCTGCGCGATCATATAAACAGTCGCCTGATCGGGCAGCCGCAGGTCGTCGATCAGGTATTGATCGCCATGCTCGCCGGCGGCCACGTATTGATCGAAGGCGTGCCGGGTCTGGGTAAAACCTTGTTGGTGCAAGCTATGGCGGCCGGTATCGGCGGTAGGTTCAAGCGTATCCAATTCACCCCCGATCTGATGCCGGGCGATGTCACCGGGCACGTCATGTTCGATATGTCGCAAAGCAAGTTCGTGCTCAAACAGGGTCCGGTGTTTACCAATCTGCTGCTGGCCGACGAAATCAATCGCGCGCCGGCCAAAACCCAGGCGGCGCTGCTCGAAGTCATGCAGGAACACCAGGTAACGCTGGACGGCAAATCAATGGAGGTCGGCGAGCCATTCATGGTGCTGGCGACGCAAAATCCGATTGAGCAAGAAGGCACCTATGCCTTGCCCGAGGCCGAACTCGACCGCTTTATCGTCAAAATCAATATCGACTACCCGCAGGCGGAGGATGAGGTATTGATCGCAACGCGTTACGCCCTGCAATCCTTCAACGAGGAGTCGAGCGATGACCGCCAATTGATCGATGTAGCGGTTGCTCAGCAACGGTGTGCCGCGGTCGAAGTCGATGACAAGGTGGCCGAATACGCAGTCAAGCTGGTGCGGGCCACGCGCGGCAGCACCTTGCTGCGTCACGGCGCCGGGCCACGCGCCAGCATCGCCCTATTGCGCTGCGCCAAGGCTCTGGCGCTGATCAATGGCGTCGGTTTCATTACCCCGGACGATGTCAAGACGATGGTACTGCCGG
>Ga0136654_1000188_pt1 | contig 20373 bp, 19 predicted proteins | sample InaspJWI70metaG_FD_94865 | JGI IMG/M metagenome (GOLD analysis project Ga0136654, IMG submission 94865) | Marine gutless worms symbiont microbial communities from Oahu, Hawaii - Inanidrilus sp. 1 OAHU.JWI-70 metaG (version 2) | ecosystem: Host-associated > Annelida > Digestive system >... | reverse complement strand
TACAGTTTGTCACGGGCAAACCTTGTTCGTAATTCAATTTAAGCAACTGAATTTTATCGAACTATTACGGTTATCGAACTATTACGGGTTTGCCCTTTTTATTGGTGAAATATTCAGGCTAGTCGGTAACCACCGGTAATTCAGAGGGCCGGCCCCACTCGCACCAGGAGCCGTCATAAATGGCCAGCTTTGCGTAACCGATGTGCTGTGCGGCAAACGCTACTACGCAGGCGGTTACACCCGAGCCGCAACTATAAATGCTGCGCTCGCCGGCGCCAATCAGCGGCACAATCAATTCCCTGAGCTCGTCTTTAGGTTTCAGCAATCCATGTTTGAATACCTCCGGGAAAGGCAGATTGACCGCTCCCGGCATATGACCCCGGCGCAACCCGGGCCGGGGTTCTTCAGCGGCACCGCTGAAACGCGCCACGGGGCGGGCGTCGACGACGCAAATCGAGTCGTCATCGAGCGCGGCCAGCACCGCCTGCGCGTCCGCAATGTATTCCGGATTCATTTTGGCGACAAAATTGCCGCGTTCGTAAGCGGGTTCCGGCGGTAAACTCTCGATCGGAAATTCGACCTCGTCCCAGGCGACCAGGCCGCCATCCAGCAAGGCGCAGTTGACACATCCCATCGCGCGCAACATCCACCAACCGCGTGGGCTGGAAAACATTCCCATCGAATCGTAAACTACAACCACGCTGTCCTGGTTCACCCCGAGCGCCTGCATTTCGCGGGTGAAAATTGCTTCGCTCGGCATCATATGCGGCAGCTCTGAATCGGGGTCGCTGATTTTTCCGTCGAAATCGAAAAACCGGGCCCCGGGAATATGTTCCTGCCGCCACTCCTCGAATCCGTCACGGCCGGTAGCCGGCATATGCCAGCTCGAATCCAAAACGATCAGGTTTTCATGATCCAGATGCTGGCGTAACCAGTCGACACTGACCAGGGAATCGGGTAATTGCAAGCTAGCCATAGAAGGGTCCACGCGTTATCAAGGGGCGCAACATATCCAATTCAGTTACGCCTGGCAAGCGCCAGAAATTGCTATTAACCCAGCGGCATTTATCGTTAGTAGTATAGTGCGACCTATGCTCGGATTATCCAATCGCTACAGCGGTATCGTGTTTGCGCTGGTAACCGCCTGCGGCCTGGGCGCAATTACGACTCTGGCAAAAATCTATTATCACGACGGCGGCAATGCCCTAAGCCTCATGCTGGTGCGCTTTTGCTTTGCTACCCTGGTATTCGGCCTACTGCTGCTGGTCAGGCGCGACCGTTTCAAAGTGCCCCAAGCGCAACGACTGCCCCTGGCGTTAATTGGAATGCTATGGTCCGGCGGAATGATCTTTTATCTACTGGCGGTTGAATCCCTGGCGGTAAGCCTGGCGGTATTGATTTTTTACAGCTACCCGTTACTGGTGCTCGCCTATTCGACAATCACGGGCCGGCTCAAGGCATCGCCATTCCTGATCGGCTTATTCATCGCCGCCTTTGCCGGGCTCTATCTGGCCCTGTCCGGCAGTGCAGTCAGGGTTGATCTGAAGGGTGTTCTGTTGGCAGCGCTGGCGGCGCGGCGTTTACGTTTATTTGCGGCGCCCGCGTTGCGCCGACGATGTCGCCGTTGTTGATGACTTTTTGGGTCAACGCGGCAGGCTTGCTGCTAATCGCACCGCTGATGATCGATGGCATCGCCAGGCACGCCGCGACAACAGGGACAATGGCGCTGGCGCTAGCCACCCTGCTCTACCTGATCGCGATCCTGAGCCAATTTGAAGCGCTGGCGCGACTGCCCGCCGCGCGTGCCGCCTTCCTCCTGAACCTGGAACCAGTGGTATCGATTTTACTGGCGCGGCTGGTGCTGGATGAGAATCTCAGCCTGCTGCAGGCTAGCGGAGTCCTACTGGTGATCTCGGTCATCATCTTGTCGCTACGCTATCGACCGACATCGGCTTAATCCGCCGGGCCAATTGAGGCGTGGTATTTTAATCGCATACAATGGCCAAGCCGCATAAACAGGCTTATTCGCATCCGTCGTAGCAGCGGTCCCGCAGTGTCGTAATGCATGATATCGACCTGGTTCGAGGTTCTCGGCCGGCCCCCGGCATGCAAGCTTACCGATTCGAGGGTAAGGAAAACACAGGTCAAATTCACTGAACCAGTACAGTTTTGAAACCAATCCTGCTTTTCTTAAAATGGTTGCACAAAGACTTTTATCGGCCTCGAAAACGTGTCTTTTCAGGCTGCATTTAAATTTATTTTTTATTTTATAATTCAAATAGTTAAATAACTAAATTAAGCCCGGAATCAAACCGCCAAAAGGACGGCGTGACGCACTGCACAATTTACCTGTGAAGTACTTCACAATCCGATTTTTTACCCAAATCTGCTATGGTAAACTGTTATGCATTAATTTCAATTAAACTGAATCTGTTACTATTGGTATTGCCACCTATAATTTACAGCATCAATTAACTCGGCTGCCCGACTCTCAAACGGACGGCATTTTTACAGGAGCAACGCTATGAGCACTATAAAAGCGAAACATTTTCACCTAATCGAAGATATGGACATCGCCGCACTGACCTATAAAGCGGTTGAACACGTCGAGGCATTCGTTACTGCTGCGCGCGATATCGTACGGACCTGGATCCGGCGTTCGAACGATCGTCGCTTGCTGGCGATGATGGACGACCGCATGCTGAACGATATCGGCCTGTCGAATCACGAAGTCAGAACAGAAGTGGCAAAATACTTTTGGCAGAAGTAATGGAATCTAAACCGGTGTGGATCTTTGCATCCACGCCGGTTTTTCTTTCTCGCCGCCTTTTATCATTCGACTGGACGCCAAGGTCGTACCGCGAGAATGTCATCTTGCTTAACATATCTTCTATGCCAATAAGCGGTAGCGCCGCTGCTTTAAACCAGTCCCGGCGACACTGCAACTAACAAATAATTTTACTTCGCTTTAGGTCGTGTTTCGGGGCGTCTACTGCGGTTGCCGAACCGAGTTGGCGGCAAACTTCAACCACGAAGTCGCCCGGCATTCCCACAACAACCTGGCAAAAACGGAGCGCAATCCAGGCCCGTATCCAAGGTTTCAGCTGCCCGCCCGGGCAAACGCCTCGTCGCTCGTAAAAACTGCTTGACCGTCACGCGTCACTGCGCCAACACCGGCGTATGCCAATTCCGTTTTTATCAAGCTCCTTGGCGCCGAATCCCCAACCGCATAGCAGCACCGACAAATGACCTATTGTTCCGACCATTCTGCAACTGCCTGACGGGCACGGCGCCGGCTGGGCCGTCGTTTGCGCAGCGGCGCCGCGTTGCCCACATCGAATCGCCGCCAACCCTCCGGCAGCTTCGAATCGCCAGCCACGAGCCCGTCGAATTCGGCGCGAACGCGCGCGTCGACGGCCGGTTCCAGTGCCGCGGGATTGGTGGTGGCAAGAATATCGAACGCCTTGTTCAATGCTCTCTGATGGACCGTTGACGAGCCTTCCTGCTGCCACTGCTCACGCAACTTCCGGTCGGCCAGATCCGGCATGAAGGTGGCGCTGTGCATACGTTCCAGGGTTTCGGGATTGGCGGCAAACATCCCCGCCGGACCGGTTTTCTTGATTTCCTGCAGCGCGGCACTCCGACGGCTGAAGCCAAATCCGTCGCGCACCCGCTTTATCATCAGCGCAATTTCGTTGTCGATCGTAGCCTGCGCAAAATCGAATGACATCAAGGCATCGAGCAAGCCGCCCATGACGATGAAGTCAACGCCCGAAAGAGCCCCCATCAATGGCGACATGCCCTTTTCGTATCCTGCCTGGGCATCACTGATCTTGGCATTGGTAAGGCCGAGGTAACCGCCCGACGGCACATTGTAGAAGCGGGCCATCTGGCAGACTGCGGAGTTCATCATGCCGATCTCGATTGCACCCGGTGCATAGGCACCATCGCGCATATCCGCGAACACGGGTAGGAAATTGTAAATTTGAGCGGTACCGGGTTTGGACATCTGCGCCAGCGTCGCCGCCGCCAGCCATTCGGCATTCATCAGGGTCAGCATACCCGGCAACGACATGGGCGTACTGAGTCCTCCCATGGGCGCGACCGTGCCGTAAGCGGTAATGTCATTCTCGGCAAAGAACATCATAGTTTCGGTGCTATCGAAATCCATCGTCAACGGGGAGACAATCGAACAATAGCCGAAATTGATGAAAGGCCGTTCCCAGAAGGCTTGTTTCGAACCGGCAATCAGCTCCCCCAGCTTGAGCACTTGACGCGCTTCGCGGATGTCATAAACGGAGGTACGGCAGGGTTTAACGCAGTTCTTCAGCGCAGGATAAAAGCGCGACAGGCTAAACTGATCCGGCGGTGCATCGTCGGCGAGGGTAGAAATCGAGAACAGGTCAAAGCCGGGTAATTGATTCACCAGGTGAGCGATACGAGCGATGTCGTCAGAGCGCGAGCGCCGGGTAACACCGGTTACCGGATCGACGATATCCGGCGCCGAGCTGGCGGTGGCGATGACCGGCAGTTTGCGCGGAAAAGTGACGTCGCAACTCGGATCGCGACCGCGCAAAGTAATTGTCGGCGGTACCAACTTTCGATATTTTTCGACGACGATTGCCGGTATCCGCACGATTCCGGTCTGCTGGTCGACCTCGGCGCCATGCGCCGCAAATCGCCGTCTGGCCTTCGGATTGCGCACCAGCAGTCCGACTTCCTCGAGGATTTCTAGCGCGGCATCGTGTACATATTGAATATCGTCACGGCTCAGGTATGAAAAGAAATTCATCGGCTGCTGATCCAAATCAGGCGTGATAACGTAGACTGTAGGGAGCGGCATGACTTGCGTCAAACGCTGATTCCTGACAATATCCATAAGTAAAAATTATTATCTACTAACGCGCTTGAAACGACCCCGGTTAAATATCCTGAGAACCTTCGAGGCAGCCGGTCGGCGCCTGAATTTTTCGCAGGCGGCACTAGACCTGAACGTTTCCCAGGCGGCGGTCAGCCAACAAATTCGCCAGCTCGAAGCTTACCTGAACACGCCGCTGTTTGTGCGGCATAATCGACGATTAACCCTGACCAATACCGGACAAGTCTACTACGACACGGTGCACGAGGCGCTCGATCGACTCGATTCGATCACCGACCAGTTGTTTCCCCAGCTTCAGAGCAGAATCGTAAATTTAGCCTGTACCTCGAGCGTCGCCACCCTTTGGCTGGCGCCCGAACTCAAAACTTTCCAGACCTTTCATCCGAATATCGAATTGCGCATCAAGACGCATGAGCAACCAGCGCGCAACCAGTCCCTGGCGCATTCGACTTTGGAAATTTCTATCCAAAGAGACGGTGACATCGACGCCAACACGTCCAAACTGCTGACCTCGACCATAACCCCGGTTTGCGCGCCCTCGCTATTAGAGGAGGGGAAACGGCTGCAGCGAACGGCCGACATCCTACAATTCGAGTTGATTCACGTGCTTGGCTATGACGACGACTGGCATCGATGGTTTCGGAACCATCACCTGGAAAACGACCTCGTCCCCGGTGGGTTATCGGTGGATAGTTCGCTAATCGCTATCGAAGCGGCCCAACGGGGCGATGGCGTCATGCTCGGGCGCAGGCCATTTATCGACCGCTACCTACAATCGGGTGAACTGGTGGAAGTTTTCAGTGCGGCTCATTATCTTTTCACCGACTATTATCTGCGCCAGCCACCACCGAATATAGCCCGGCGCGAAGCCAGAATCGTGGCGAGCTGGCTTACCGATCTGGCGCAAAACCAGCTACCCTGAATTGCAACCGAGACGGTTAGTCGATTGACTGCGATCGATCCCTGGCTAGTGCCGGCTTTGGTTGCACAAGACCGGCAGCCGGGGCTACTGTTTCAGGCGATAGTCGGTTTTGAACATCCACCAAACCAGGGCCAGGCAGCCCAGCAGGAACAGGCTGATCATGGCGAGACTGATGCCGACGCTGACGTCCGCCACTTCGAAAAAACTCCAGCGAAAACCACTGATCAGATACAATACCGGATTAAATAGAGTCACTGTTTGCCAGGCCGGCGGCAGCATGTCAACCGAGTAAAAGCTGCCCCCTAAAAATACCAGCGGTGTTATCACCAGCATCGGAATCAACTGCAATTTTTCGAAATTCGTCGCCCATAGCCCAATAATAAAGCCGAACAGGGCAAAAGATATGCAGGTCAATACCAGGAACAGCAGCATGACAAGCGGGTGCGCGATCTGCAGATCGACGAACAGGTTGGCGGTAATAAGAATCACTGTGCCGAGGATTAGCGACTTGGAGGCCGCCGCGCCGACATAACCTACGACGATTTCGAAAAACGATAACGGCGCCGACATCACTTCGTAAATAGTGCCGTTAAACTTGGGGAAGAATATTCCGAATGAGGCATTGGCTATACTCTGCGTCAATAGCGACAGCATAACCAGGCCCGGCACGATGAACACGCCATAGGATACCCCCTCGACTTCCTGGATGCGAGAGCCGATGGCGGCGCCGAAGACGACAAAATATAACGAAGTCGAAATCACCGGCGCGGCGAGCGTCTGCAGCAGCGTATGCCAGGCGCGCAGCATTTCGTATTTATAAATCACTCTGATAGCCTGATAATTGATCATCGTGAACTAACCAGTTTTACAAATATTTCTTCCAGCGAGCTCTGGCTGGTTTTTATATCTTTCAACGATAATCCAAACTCGCTCAAGGCCTGCAGCAGCGCGGTGATACCGGTCCTTTCGAGATCGGTATCATAGGTATAAACCAGGTGGCTGCGATCCTCCGAAACCTCCAGATTGTAATTTGCCAGGGCCGCCGGTAATTCGTCGATCGCATGTTTCAATTCGATCTGCAGTATCTTCTTACCCAGCTTCCGCATCAGGCGCTGTTTGTCGTCGACCAGCAGCAGTTCACCGTCGTTGATAATGCCGACGCGATCGGCAATCTCTTCGGCTTCTTCAATATAGTGCGTGGTCAGAATAATCGTGACACCGGAATCATTCATGCGCCGTACCAGCCGCCACATATCCTGCCGCAGTTCCACGTCGACACCCGCGGTTGGTTCGTCGAGAAACAATATGCGCGGCTCGTGCGATAGCGCCTTGGCAATCAGCACTCGCCGCTTCATGCCACCGGAAAGCGCGCGCAATTCGCTCTCACGTTTATCCCATAACGACAAATCCTTGAGCAATTGTTCGAGGTAGGCCGGGTTCGGCTTTTTGCCGAACAGCCCTCGGCTGAAGTTCACCGTATTCCATACCGTGTCGAAGGCGCCCAGGGTTAATTCCTGTGGCACCAGCCCGATCAGGCCGCGGGTAACGCGGTAATCGCTGACGATATCGTAACCGGCGACACTGATCGAGCCGGAACTGCCGGAGACGATACCGCAAATAATCGAAATCAAAGTCGTCTTCCCCGCGCCATTGGGTCCCAGCAGTGCGAGAATTTCGCCCTCGTTAATGTCGAGATCGATGGCTTTGAGGGCCTGCTGTCCGCCTTGGTAAACTTTTGACAGCGACTGGATTTTAACTATGGGTTGCATCGCGCGATTCTACTATTAGATCAGGGTATTGAATACGGCATTCTATCGATTTGCGATCAGTTCGTATCACGACGAACCGATCGGTTATACTCTCGCACTCGCCAGCGCCGGATCGACGCAATGACAATTTTCAACTTTCACACCGAACCCATGCAACAGCAATGGAGCGATGCCTACGGGCATCTCAATGAAGCCTATTACCTAGTCCCATTCAGCAACACGACCTGGGTCATGCAGGATCACTTCGATATCGGCACCGATTATTTCGATGCAACCGGCTGCGCGATCTACACGGTCGAAACCCATTTGCGCTACCTCGAGGAAGTACGAATGCCGTCGACCCTGCAAATCGAAACGCTGATGCTCGGCTCGGATGCCAAAAAAATCTGGTTTGCCCACCGGATGCTGGTCGACGGCAATTTGTGCGCCACCGCGGAATTCATGGTCCTGCACTACAACACGCGCGCCGGATGCAGCACGGAATTACCGGCGGCAGTGCAGCAAAAATTGCAGGCCGCCGAAGTCGAAAACCGGCCCGACTGGGTAGGACGGCGAATCAGCCTGATTAAGCGTTAGCCGGTATATTACGAAGGTGCTGCCATTATATTCCCATTAAAAACCGATAAATGAACAGTTTCTTTCTAATGTTCGTGAATAATTAGTTGTACCTGAACGAAATCAGGAGAATTCCGACGGGCTAGGCTGCAGCGGGACTTTCAAAAAGACGCCGAATTCCTCACAGACGTTACAGCTCACACGTGCATGCACCCGACCTTGACGATCGCGGAACGATTGCGCCCGGGTCGCCGGAAACACGCCCTCGTGCCAAATTCCGGGACGGATGTACAGCCCGCGGCGGCCGTCACACCAGAGCGCGACGATATCGTCGAGTCCGAGATCGTCACCGGGGGTTGCGACCGGCACGACGAAAGCCTGTCGCGCGAGCGGGTAGAACAGCTGCCCGCCGTCCGGATGATAATTCAAGTGCCACAGCAGCACTTGTCGTGGATTTTCCAGCGCGACGGCCGGGTCGGCAGCGCCGGGATTGGTCGACCAGCCGAGTATATAGTCACCATTAACCGCATCGTTATTGCCATGCAGCACTTCGCCCCGCCACTCGCTGTGAAAAATACCCTCGACCACCCCGCCCTCGTCGCCGGTACCCGCATCGATCGGGCGCCAACCCTGCGCCGGCCATGGCACAATCTCGATATCGAAATTATCGGGATCGTCTACCAAACATCCATATTCCACGACTGTGACTTCGTCGGCGATAACCAGCGGCACTTCGTGCCAGGGTAAGCGTTGCGGCACATCGGGGGACAGGTAGTCGATTGGTGGTTGCGTCAAAAGCTTTCCACCCAGGGCCGTAAATCGATTTCGTGCGTCCAGGCGCTGCGGTGCTGGTTCAACACGGCCATATAAGTCTGCGCGATCGCGTCGGGTTCGAGCTGATCATCGTTGCTATTTGAGGCGGCCTCGGGCGCGGTTAAATCGCGTCCGGGTGAAGCGATACCGCCATCGATAATAAAATGTGCGACATGGATGTTTTCTGGCCCCAACTCGCGCGCCAGACTCTGCGCCAGCCCACGCAGCGCGAACTTGCCCATCGCAAACGGCGCGAATTTCGGGAAACCCTTGATACTTGCGGTGGCGCCGGTGAAAAACAGCGCCCCGCCGCCCAGTTGCCGCATTCCGATCGCCGCCTGCTGCGCCACCAGGAAAGCGCCATAGGCGGTTTGCATCAGCGCGTCCAGCACCAGTCCGGGATCAAGATCCGTAATGCTGCCGGCGGTATAAGCGCTGGGATTATACAAAACAACTTCAGCAATGCCCGCCGCTTGCTGCATTGCATCGAATAGCGCCCTGACGGAGTCAGCCGAGCTTGCATCACAGTTGATGGCCTCGGCATCGATTTCGGCGCATAGGGGGGCGAGCTTATCTATATTGCGCGCCGCAAGTACGACCTTGTAACCCTGGGCCGCGAGCGCACGCGCAAAGGCAGCGCTGTTGCCGCTACCGGCACCAACGATTAGGGCAATTTTTGACATGTCATCCTCCAGGAGTCTGTGACTTTCTGCGCGATTATAATCGCCGAGGAACGAATTATATCGTGGAAATCAAAACAACACTTGTTCGAGTCAATCGAAGAAACTCAGGATACCAGGCAACATCAAGCAAGTGATGGTTGCCATTATCGAGGGGATTACAGCGGTGCTAGTCGCTGTTTGCGCTGCAGATCCCGATACCTTTGCCAAATCAAGCTGACCGCCTCGGTCAATTCGGGATCCGCCCGCGCCACGCGCCGATCCATCAACGCGGGGTTAATCCATGAACCCTCGTCGATTTCTTCCGGGTGCAGCACCATCGGGCCGTCGAAACTATAACGATACACCATGCAGTGCTCGTTGCCGGTCAGCGCCGAAGCCGGTAACTTAAAAAGTAGCTCGAAATCCGACACCGCGTCTATCCCCAGTTCCTCGCCGATTTCACGTTTGGCGCAAGCGAGGTAATCTTCCCCGCTGTCGACATGACCGGCCGCCGAAGAGTCCCACTTTCCCGGCTGCTCATCCTTGCTCATCGAGCGCTTTTGTAAAAATAGCTGACCCTTGTGGTTGAAAACCAGAATATGGACCGCGCGATGCATCAATCCCCTGGCGTGAATTTCGCCTCGAGTCTTTACCGCGATAACATTGTCGTTTTCATCGACGACATCGAGTAGTTCATGATTGACCGACACCGGTTTTCCAATTGATCGTGGAATCGCTAAGTCTAACCTGATTGTCGGGAAAACCGAATTGCCTCTGCCCAAACAATGATGAATCATTTATGGTATGCGCCAGGACCCAGCTTGCTGGATATTAGTAAAACTCAGCGGGAGTGAATCATCGAAACCGAACTGTTCGTTTCGTTTACCGTATTCGCCGTAATCGCCGCGATTACTCCAGGGCCCAATAATGTCATGCTGACCACTACCGGCCTGAACTTCGGCGTGCGCCGCGGCCTGCCGCACCTGCTTGGTATCTGTATCGGTTTCCCGGTAATGCTGGCGCTTATCGGATTAGGGCTCGGCACCCTATTCGAGCTTTACCCGATCCTACATGAAGCGATTAAGGTCGTCGGCATCGTCTACCTGTTGTATCTTGCCTGGAAAATCGCCGGAGCGCGCGGCGGCGTCGGTCATACCAGTCAAGCTAAACCGATTAACTTTTGGCAATCGGCCGCGTTCCAGTGGGTCAATCCCAAAGCCTGGATCATGGGCAGCAGCGCACTCGCCGCATTTACCTCGCTGGCCGACAACTTTTTCATCCAGGTGGCGATCATCTGCATCACTTTCATGATAATCACTTTTCCCTGCGCCGGCGTATGGCTGGTATTCGGCGCCGGCTTGCAACGCTTCTTGCGCGATCCCAATCACTTGACGATTTTCAACCTCGTTATGGCTTTGTTGCTGGTGGCATCGATTCTTCCGGTAGTCTGGGAAATGTTTGCCCAGGCATAAAGACCGCCGCCGCAAGGCGATCGCCGCGGGTAGATAGCCGGCGGGGTCAGCGCTGTAATGCCGCTGGAGTCGATACCTTTTCCTATGGACCGTCCGATCCCGAGTCGGTTGGAACCAGCTTGCAGACGCTCGCGCAGCGCCGATCTTCGTTCTACCTTGTCGTAGCGGCATAAATCGTCCAAAATAACGTTAAAAAATCATTAAATAATATAACTGGCTGAGTTACCTGGGATTTTAATCGGCCAATTTCGCTAACGGGGAAATCGGATGTCGAAGTTGGAATTCATCTTGTGGGGTCATTTCGAATGTTTGCTGCCCTCCGGCCGGCGGATTTCCCTGCCGATGCGCAAGGCCGAAGTGCTGCTGGCCTATCTTGCATTGGCGCCCGGGCTACGCCATCCGCGCGCGCGACTGACCCGGCTGTTGTGGCGCGACCGTGACGAGGAACAGGCCCGCAACTCGTTGCGCCAGTGCCTGAGCGCTATCAGAAAATCGTTGGGAGAAGTGGCCGATCTAGTGTTGCAGATCGATCGCACCACCGTCAGCCTGACACCGGGGCTGATCGAAATAGACGTGCACGAATTCGAACTACTCGCCGCCGCAGGCGATTACGAGTCGCTCAGCACCGCGGCCGCACTCTACCAGGGCGAGTTTCTCGAAGGCATTTCGATTCGCGATGCCGCGATTCAGGAATGGCTCAACGGCGAACGCGCCCGGTTCAAACGCCAGCTCGTCGAAATTCTGACCCGGCTGGCCGAGACCCAGATGCTCAGCCACGACTACCGCCACGCGATCAAGTCCGCCGAACGCCTGGTTAAGCAGGATCCTCTCGGCGAATCCGGCTGGCGGCTGCTGATGCGCAGTTTCTCCGATAGTGGAGATCGCAGCCATGCCCTGCAGGCATTCAAGCGCTGCCGGCAGATATTGAGTGACGAACTCGAGGTCGAACCCGAGGCGGCGACCCGGGAATTACGCGATTCGATTGCGCGCGGAATTAAACAACTGTCCTGATCGGGAAAGCGTTTGCTCGCCGAGGCGGATTAGCTGGACCCGACCGCCTTGATCCGAGGCGTAGTAACCGCGGTTAATTTATTAATTTCGGCTGCCGCGACGGGTTTGCAATGATAGTATCCCTGCCCCATGTCGCAGCCTAGCTCGGATAACAGTACATCCTGAGCCGAGCTTTCCACCCCTTCCGCAATTGTTACCAGGTCCAGGCCATGCGCCATGGAAATAATAGTTTCTACCAGGCGCCGATTGCTCGAACTCGTGCTTATGTCCTGAATGAACGTGCGATCGATTTTAAGAGTATTCACCGGGAATTCTCGCAAATAGCTAAGTGCCGAATACCCGGTGCCAAAATCATCTACTGCCAGTCTGACACCCATTTCGCGAAAGTCGGAGAGCACTTCGCGGATACGCGCATCGTCGTCCATCAACAGAGTTTCGGTGATTTCCAATAACAATTTATCCGCCGGGAAACCGGTCTCGTCCAGTATTTCGGACAACCGTTTCCGGTCCAGACCGCCTTTGAACTGGCGCATCGATATATTTATCGCCAGATAAAACCCGGGATGCAAATCGTGCTCCAGCCATGTCATTGCCTCAAAACAGGCTCGCCGCAAAACCCAATGACCGATGTCTTCGATCAACCCGGTTTCTTCGGCAACCTCGATAAAATCATCGGGTAAAATCAGGCCCTTATCGGGATGTTGCCAGCGCAGCAGCGCCTCCACACCAACCAATGACCGGTCGTTCAGTTCGAAAATCGGCTGGAATCGTATCTGCAATTCATCCTGACTCAGGGCCCGGCGCATTTCCTTGTCCATTTCGAGAAACTGACGTGCCCTGTCGGTCATTTGCGAGGTGAAAAAACGAAACGTATTGCGTCCCTGGTCTTTTGCCTCGTACATCGCCATGTCTGCATTTTTCAAAAGCGTCATGGCATCCGCGCCATCCTGGGGAGAAACGGTTATGCCGATACTGGCACCGGAATAAACTTCATGGCCAAACAACAAGAAGGGTCGAGCAAGTTGTTCGAGAATACCTTTTGCAATAATTGAAGCGTGAATCTCGTCGGTCATATTGGCCAGCAACACGGTAAATTCATCCCCGCCCAGGCGAGATACGACATCGGTTTCGCGCACCGCCTGGCAAATTCTGGTTGCTACCTGCCTGATTAGTTCGTCACCGAAATCATGCCCTAGGGTATCGTTTATCGTTTTGAATCGATCGAGGTCGATGAACAACAGCGCGATTTGCCCCTGATCGCGCCGGCTGCGCACCAGAGCTTCGCTCAAATGCTCGGTGAAATTCAACCGATTCGGCAAATTTGTCAATGAGTCGTAATTGGCCCGATATCGAATCTGTTCTTCGCTTTCTTTCAATGCAAACACGATGTTTTGTAATCGAAATCCAAGTATTACCAGACCGATAGTCATAATCGCGAGCGCGGTCAGGGTAATGACCATAATGCTGCGAAAATTGTCGATTCTGAGCGATTGCTCGGTCAGTACATCGATTGCCGTCTGGCTCACTTGCTGCAACAAGATCTCCGCCTCCTCGTGCGCGTGCCGAGCCCGGGTCTCGGCAACTTTCATCGTTTGCGCGGAATTGGGTTCAAAATTGTACAGTCCATCCTTCAACCAGCCTTTGATATCGAAAATAGCGGGACTGAGCCTGGCATGGATGGCCGATGCGCCGAGAACATCATTAAATTGATAATCTTCCGAAATTTCTTCGAGATGCTGCTCGATTTGCAGGGTCAGCCGCACCACCATGCGGAATGTTTTGGGTGATTGATCGGTTCGCGCAAAATCAATGCTATGCACCAGATGACCCATATCGTTTATCAACACTCGGATATCGCGTTCCTGCTTCGCGAGTTTGATCGGCAGGGCTTCTTCGATTTCCAGCAGGGTTTTCTGGAAATAAATGATCACGGCGGAGGTGCCGAGAAAAAGCGCCACGACCAGGCCGATGGAAACATAGGGACGGATCAATAGCTTATTATTCAGAATGTTCACTGCCGATCAGCCTTCGAATCCTGTCATAGGGCGCATCCCGGATTACTCGGTCGAGATGCCGATCTCTTCGTAATAGCGCGCGGCCCCGGGGGCAAAGGCACCACAATGCCTTGAAGCGCGGTATCGAGAGTGATCTGTTTACCTTTGGCATGGCCCTCGTCCAGCAATTTGCGTGAACTTTTGCTCCATAGCGTCTTGGTAATCCCGTAGACCAGCTCGGCATCCACCGAATTCGCCACCAGCCACTGCGCTCCGACACTTATCGTTTCGACGCCGGCGACATTCCTGTAAACCCCCGCAGGAATATCGTCCCGCGCAAAAAATCGATATCGCTCAATCAATCGCTCGGCCTCGGAACCATCGATGGGTAACAGTTCGATCTCGGTATCGGCTGCCAGTTCGCTAACGGCGCGGGCCGGGTAGCCGGCAACAAAGAAAAAGGCATCCAACTGCTTGCGCCTAATTCGTTCAATCGCCAGGTCAGGCTTCATGTACTCGACTTCGATATCCCCGCTTCGAATTCCATATTCCGCCAATACCAGTTGTGCGTCTATCAAGGTGCCCGAACCCGGTTCACCGAGCGACACTCGCTTGCCGATCAAATCCCGGACCCGGTAGATGCCCGCATTCTTGCGGGTAACCAGATGGATACTCTCCTGGTAAAGATTGGCAATACTGCGTAACCCGGAATAGGGTGTGCTATCGGTAAAGGCGCCAGTCCCGGTATAAGCCCAATAGGCCACATCGGACTGCACAAATCCCGACTCGAGATTCTGCTGGTGGATATCTGCGACGTTCCCCACCGATCCGTTAGCCGACTGTGCGACCGCCACCAGACCCGGTGGGCCGCAGCTGCCCCCCAATTCACAAGGTCGATCGCCGGGCGGATTACTGACGGCATTGGCTATCATTCCGCCGATCGGATAATAGGTTCCGGCAATATCGCCGGTACCGATCCGCAATAGCCGCAATTCCTCGGCCTGCGCCAAAGCATGGGGATTAATGGTGGCTAGAATAAGGCCGCTAAATAACAAAACTATTCGCATAACAGCCCTTCCCGCGGCACGGGTAACCACTGTTCGAGAACCCGCAGAGGCTTCCAATGAATTATGGGCTGCTAATGGCATTTCGGTCAGTCCGCGTCTCTCCGTTCAATTGTCGGCGTGCATCGATCAGCAGGTTGTAACACTGTTATGGATTACCGCAGCTAAAAATCGCTTCGGTTAAGCCTATTCTGACCCGCCAGTTGTAGGAGTTTAGTAAGGTATCGAATATTTATTGGATTTTTTACCGAAAATTATGTTGTTACTTTACCGACCTCATCGCGCATATTACTTCGATTAATAATCGATAACGATACTCAAACGAGAGTATTTGAACCGTCCGCAGCAGGAAATTGGCGAGATAATCGGGCTACTGCCCGGCTTTAGAACCGAATCCGCCAATCGTCTGTTTTATATCTTCGGTCAACCTGGTTCGACCCTCTTCGGAGGCGAAAAACCAGATCAGAATCCAAGCGACCAGGATGAACATCGCCATGAATTTCAAAAAAGCAGATACCTTGTCGTTGGCCTTGAAGTTCGCAATACGGGCGCGATTGGCCCTATAGCTACGGTAAAAAAAACCGATAACCCTGAAAAGCGGGCCGTAAAGGAAATCAATCCATTTAGAAAGCGATCTGTTCACAATATTGAGGATAACCGTATGCAGCAGCGGACCGAATCAAGCTAGCAGTTTACCTGTCGCATGAGGCTATTGATACCAGCGCCGCTAGATTGACACGATTAGCTTTCGCCTAGGCTAAAGTTATCGCCAATCCGTGTTCGATAGTCCGTTAAACGGAAGCTTTGGCAGCGGCATAAATACACTATTAATAAGGTAATGCAATACAAAACCTCGCTACTACTAAACCCGCCGACTAAATTCTTAAGAAACGATCGCAGATAATTGGTTTTAGGATACGGAGCTGATTGCCGGGCTGGCGCAGGTTTCGCATATTGTGGCGCAGGGCTGCTATATTCAGGGCTGATGTCTTTCATTCCCCTTATCGCCACCCTTGTCACGGTTTTCCTGGGATCCGCGCTCTCCGGTTTCGAGGAAGGCCTGCTGTTCGGTTTAATCGTCGCGCTGGTTTCCAGCCAATTGGTATTGCGCAAAAAGTTCAACCATTTGCAACAGCAAATCGATCGGTTACGCGAAATGCTCGCCGGGGTAAGCTTACGCGCATCGGATACAATGATTGCATCCGAGCCTGACGGCGCACTGACTGTAGCGGCGGACGCATCGCCGAACGCGGTAGCGGAAGTCGAACCCGCGCCTCTCGAAAATCCGACCGAGGACGATTCGCAGCCGAACGTCGAACCACCTGCGGCGGCTTCCAGCATACCGCCCGCCGCCGTGAGCCCGGACCCCGAGCCGGTCCCGTGCGCAAAAAATCCGGCCGATCATATCGAGGACTTGATCCGCCGGGCCGGAAATATGGTCATCTCTTACTTCACCGACGGCAACATTTTCGTTCGTATCGGAATCTTGATTCTGTTTTTCGGCGTCGCCTTCCTGCTCAAGTACGCGGCTGAAAATTCGCGCATTCCGGTCGAGATCCGCTTTATGGGCGCCGCCTTCGGCGGTCTCCTGCTGCTGGTGTTCGGTTGGCACCTGCGGTTGAAGCAAGAAATTTATGCATTGCTGTTACAGGGCGGCGGCATCGGCGTCATATACATAACGATTTTTGCCGCTTTCCGGCTCGCCGGCCTGCTGCCGCCGACGCTTAGTTTCATCTTGCTGGTGTTTTTTGCCGCCTTTACCGTCGCGCTCGCGATCCTGCAGGATTCGCGCGCGTTGGCGATATTTGCGGTGCTGGGTGGCTTCCTGGCGCCTTTCCTGGCGTCCAGCGGCAGCGGCAATTACATCGGCCTGTTCAGCTATTACGCACTGCTCAACGCGGCGGTGTTTGCCATTACCTGGTTCCGTGCCTGGCGAGCGCTTAATCTGCTCGGCTTTATCTTCACCTTTGCTGTATTCGTGCTCTGGATGGCGTTCGACTACCGTAACGAATTCCTCTATCCCGGAATAGGGTTCCTGCTGCTGTTTTTCCTGATGTACAGCCTGATCGGCGTCCTCTATGCGTTGCGTCAACCCGAACATTTGACCGGACTGGTCGACGGCACGCTGGTATTCGGCACACCGCTCATCGTCTCCGGACTGTCGATGCTCATGTTACGCGACTTCGATTACGGCATTGCCGGCGCCTGCGCCGCGATGGGTCTCTATTATATCGGGCTGGCGCGTTTCACCTGGCGCCGCGTCGGCGCAGAAATTCGGCTACTGGCGGAAGCAATGCTGGCGGTCGGCGTGGTGTTTGCCACGCTGGCCGTCCCTTACTCACTCGAGGGCCATTGGAGCAGTGCCGCCTGGGCGTTGGAAGCGGCTGGAATCTTGTGGGTTTCGATTCGCCAGAAACGCTTTTATGCACAATGTTTTGCGATCGCGCTACAGGTCGGTTCCGGGCTCCTGTTTGTCATGCGAAACATCGAGGATCTCGGCGACACGGCCTGGCTCAACCCGGCGTTTATCGGCGGCATTTTCATCGCTCTCGGTGCCTTTATCTCGGCGCGCATGCTGTACCTGCAGGATAAGGATTTCAAACTTCGCGTCTTGCATATCCCCTTTTACATCTGGGCCATGGGCTGGTGGCTGGTCAGCGCGCTGTTGCAAATCGACAAATACCTGCAACACGAAATCATCGCTTTACTGCTATTGTTTAGCGCCACCGCAGGCTTGCTGGTATACCTGGATCGCCTGCGCCATTGGGATTGGATGCCGGCCGCCATCAACGCCGCATTATTGCTCCCGGTGCTGATACTGATTTCAATCTACTCCGGGTTGAGTTATGGGCACGTACTGGCAACACCCGACCTTTACTTCTGGCTGCCCGCATTGATCGCATGCTACTGGATGATCACCCGGCTCGAGGCGGTGGCCTGGCCAAATGCAGTCAACATTGCCGCCCACACCGCCTTTGTTGTCTTCGCGGCGCTGTTATGGTCGTCGGAACTGGTCTGGATGCTGAACCGTAAATTCGGTGCTATCGGCGAGGGATACTCCGCGATTCTCGCGCTAATGCCGCTGATCGCGCTGCGCATCGCGCAGGCCGGAAACTTCCCCGCGATCGCGCGTCTCGGCAGCGATTTGCAATTAAGCATGATCGGGGCCTTGTCGGCGTTCCTGTTTTTCTGGAGTCTGATTACCAATTTGAGCAATAGCGGCGATCCCACTCCCTTACCCTATGTGCCGTTCATCAATCCGGTCGACCTAACCCAGATCGCGTTTTTTCTGCTGCTATTGGGTAGTCTGAAATTATTACAGCCATCGATGGCGGTACAGCGCGATCATATCCTGATCATCCTCGCGGGCCTGGTTTTTGTCTGGCTGACCGCGGTATTGATTCGCAGCATGCATCACTATCTCGAAATTCGCTTCGATATATCGGACATGCTGATCGATACGCGCGTGCAAACCGCGATTTCGATTCTGTGGACCGTCATCGGCATGGGCGCGATGCTGTTTGCCTCGCGTCGTCTGATGCGTTCTTTATGGATTATCGGCGCGGCGCTGGTCGGCGCAGTACTGGTGAAAATGTTTTTCATCGACCTCGGCGCCAGCGGTACGGTGGAGCGCATTATTTCGTTTCTGGTGGTCGTCGGCAGCCTGCTAGTCGCCACCGGCTACTTCTCGCCCATTCCGGAGCGACCGGGCGGAGCCGACAGCACTGGGGATGAATCCGCGCATGTCTAAAACCGGGTTAATAATATTGCTGTTGGCGCTCTGCGCTCAGGCGCAGGCGAAAGTCGACATCGGGGACTACGCCTTTCAAGCCGTGATCAGCGAACACGATCAAAACCTGCAACGCTTCGAATTACCACTCGCAGTGATACTTGCGTTGACACGTTCCGACCTCGGCGATCTCGTCGTTGTTAATGTTGACGGCAAGCAAATGCCGCATTCGATCGTGGTTACACCGGCAACGGTTACCGATCGAATTGTCGAGCTACCGTTTCATAAATTCGATCGCTTTTTGCTGCAGCAAACAAAGATTGTGACATCCCGGGAGCAAAAACAGCGGGCGGATTCGACCTCGGAACTCGAAACCACCGAAAGCATTGCGGTGCAATCGGTGCGCAACGACTACCTGATCGAACTCACTCCCGACGAGGAAGCCCGTGGATTCGAGCGGCTCGAGTTGCAGTGGCAACATGAACCCGCCGGCCAAATCCTGGAGGTCCGAATCGAAGTCGGCAACGATCTCGACCGCCTAGATACCATTAAATCGCGCAAGAGCCTGACCAATAGCGAGTCCGGAGATCTCGACTGGCGCAGCATCACGCGTATTCCATCAAACAATAAATATCTGCGGCTGACGCCGGTCAACGACGTAGTCAGCTTCGAGTTACTGCAGGTAAACGGGCATTACCGGAAAACCCTGGCCGCCCCGACCCTGGCTCATAGACTCACGCCCGAACTGGTCTCCGATGAAGCCGGCGAGTTTTATTTTTTCAAGTATCCTTCAATGGTAAGCGCCGAAACCATGCGCATTATTCCAAGCGACAATCACAGCATCATCGTCGGTGACCTTTATGTTTCCCACTCGAGCGAACCGCAACAGCGGCGTCTGGCAATAACAGGATTTCGCCAGCACAACATCGACGACGACGAGGTTAAGCCAAGCCAAGCTTTGAATACGTCGCGCTTCTACCCTGTCAATATCTGGTTTTCGTCCACCACCGTCCTGCCGTCGCCACCGCAGGTAGAGTTGCGTTATCCGCAATACGAAGTGCTATTCCTCGGCGACGGCAACGGCCCCTACCGGCTCGCCTGGGGCAATCACGCACACGAAAACGTTTCCGCCGCCTTAAGCGAACTGCTTGATGGCAATCTGGAAGATATCCAACAACGGGGAGTTCTGGTGCAGTTGGGTTCGACCGAGACGGCCGGCGGTGCGACCCGTCTCAACCCGCAAGCGACGCTACCCTGGCAAAAGTGGTTGCTTGACATGGTCCAATAGATTGATACCACCCAGTTAAGAGATAATGAAACTTAACTGAGGTAACGATTAATGACAACGAGAAAGAAATATTACAACGAATTCAAACTGGTCGCAGGCAGTCTGGTAACTGATCAGGGCTACAGCCGGGCGGAAGCAGCTCGAAGCCTGGGCATCAATGCCAATATGCTGTGCCGCTGGGTGCAAGAGGAACAATCGGGTGATGGTCAGGCTT
>Ga0136654_1000186_pt1 | contig 20439 bp, 19 predicted proteins | sample InaspJWI70metaG_FD_94865 | JGI IMG/M metagenome (GOLD analysis project Ga0136654, IMG submission 94865) | Marine gutless worms symbiont microbial communities from Oahu, Hawaii - Inanidrilus sp. 1 OAHU.JWI-70 metaG (version 2) | ecosystem: Host-associated > Annelida > Digestive system >... | reverse complement strand
TGCCATCATCGATAAGACGAACATCGGCTTCGTTGCACCGCTGGCGGAAAAAGGCATCCGGTAAAAGGAGAAAAGATGGCCGCTGCGAATTCCGAAAATCCGTTGCTGACCATGTCGAATATTTCCAAATCCTTTGGCGAAGTAAATGTTCTAGCCAATGTCGATTTTGCGGTCGGCACGAATGAAATCGTCGGTCTGGTGGGAGATAATGGCGCCGGTAAATCCACCTTGATCAAAATCATCACCGGTGTCCACCCGCCCACCACCGGCGAGATTTATTTCAAAGGGGAGAGAATTACCCGGCATTCGGTCAAACGCTCCCGCCAAATGGGTATCGAAACAGTCTACCAGGAAAGGGCCCTGGCCGATCAGCAGGCACTCTGGCGCAATGTGTTCGCCGGGCGGGAGCTGACGCATAGATTTGGCTTTCTTAAAGTCAAACAGCAAAAAGCCGAAACCGACCGGCTGATACGGGAGCACATGGGTTTTACCTCCAAGGCCATTGCCACGGACTCAATGGTTTTATCCCTGTCCGGCGGCGAAAAGCAAGGGGTTGCCATCGGCCGCGCCCTTTACTTTGAAGCAGATTTGATCATTCTCGATGAACCGACCATGGGCCTTTCCCTCTCCGAGACCCGCAAAGTGCTTGATTTCGTGCAAAGCATCAAGGAGCAGGGCAAGTCGGCCATCTTTATCAGCCACAATATCTACTACGTATATCCGGTTGCCGATCGATTTGTTATTCTGGACCGCGGAAAGGTGGCCGGAGAATTTTTGAAAGCAGGCATTTCCCAGGAAGATCTGGTTGAAAAGATGGTTCAACTGGCACGCACTGGGGAATTGAGTCCTCATTGAGCAGGAAAACGGTCAGTGGAGTGTAATTTGCCTCGGGTTGATCGTAATGAGAAGGAACGGATTGCTTCATTTATGAATTCTGAGGATAAACCTTGAAAACAGCTACAATGAGACAGGCAAGGCTGGAGTTGAGTATCGCGGCCGTAATGGTAGGTATCTATCTGCTGTTTATTGTCGGCAACCCCAAAGTGTTCACGCGATTTGATATTTACTACTCCTTCATGTCGACCATTCCGTTTTTCGGAATTATGGCCCTGGCCATGACGCTGGTGGTAACCCTGGGGGAGATGGATCTTTCATTTCCCTCCGTGCTGGCCCTGTCCGCCCTCGTTTTCGGCAAAGTCTTTATGCTGACGGATAGCATCTGGCTGGCGGCGCTGGTGTGTCTGGCGATCGGTCTGCTGGCCGGGGCCCTGAATGCTTTTCTCATTGTTCGGGTGGGAATACCATCACTGGTAGCCACCATCGGGACCATGTTCTTCTACCGCGGTATGGTCAATGTCATCGCCCAGGGCAAGGGAATTCCTCTTGTCGCCGCCAAAACCACCCTGGTTTACACCCTGTCGGTCGGACGAATCGGCGGTGTTATTCCGGCCCAGGCGGTATGGATGCTGGTGTTGGGAATCGCCTTCTGGCTGCTGATGAATCGACACCGGTTCGGCTCGCACATTCTCTTTGTCGGCGACAACATGGATAGTTCCCGCATGATGGGCATCAACGTTGAACGGGTAAAAACGATTGTCTTCATGCAAATGGGCTTTTTCGCAGCATTTGCCGGTATTTTATCCACACTTGAAGTCACCTACTTCTGGCCGAGTCAGGGCCAGGGATATCTGCTGACCACCCTGGCCGCCGTTTTCATTGGGGGCACCTCTGTTTTCGGCGGCATGGGCACCATTTTCGGGACCTTCGTAGGTGCCATCATCATCGGATCACTGGAAGCCGGAATCATTGCCATCGGTCTGACCGGCTTTTGGATTCAACTGATTTACGGTTTGATCATCATGGTCTCTGTCTCGATTTACGCCATTCTGTTGAAGCGCAAAGCATAGGACCGTACTGAGCGCTTGAGGGGCTGAGCTCTTTACGCCTTCCGGGCGTGGGTGCGACGCAACAACAGACAGTAACAAGCAACGACATCACCTCTACGCCCTCCGGGCGTGGGTGCAACTCATCCAACACTTAAAAAAGGAGGTGTTAAGATGAAACAAAAGAAATGGATTCTGATAGGATTGTGCGCAGTCCTGATTATCGGTGGACCCTTCGGCCTAGTGTCTGAAGGCAAAGCCCAAAAAAGCCTGGCTTTCTGGAACATGCCCTTCGTAACCCAGGAGGTGTCGCCGGAGTACGTCGCAACTTGGCAGAAAGACATTAAGATGGCTCTGCCCGAGTATAGTGTCGACAAGTTTTATGGCCCCGGAAAGTACAAAGATCAACGCGATAAATTTTTACTGCAGGCCAAAAGTGCTACCCCCGATGTCATCGAAGGTCTTTTGGAGGACACAGCGGTCTACGTACAGAAAGGCTTGATCGAGCCCCTGGATTCGTATTTTGGGAGCTGGGATGAAAAAGGCCAGTTTATCGAAAGCACGTTAGCGCCGCTGAGGATCAACGGTAAGCTGTATGGACTTCCTTACAATACGAATGCCAGGGCGATGGTGTACCGCAAGGATATTTTCGAGAAGCATAACCTGGCGCTGCCGCAGACCTGGGATGAACTGATCCAAACCGCCAGAAAAATTACTGAATTAACCGGTAAAAAGACATTTGGATTCTTTGTCTGCACGGAGGTCGGCGACCCGCGCGCCGCCCAGGAATTTATTTCGTGGTACTATCAGGTGAGCAATAGAAAAAATCTGTTTGACGTCTCCAACGGCAAAATTAGGTTTAACGGCACGGTGGACCAGTTTGAAAAGGTCCTAACGCTTTACGATGAGCTCTTTAAAGGCGGGAAATACCCGGCCTGTGACCCCAATGTGCGCGGCACCGGCTGGCCGGTGGAGGATCCCGGTTACGTCGCCGGCAAATGGGCCATGGCACCGATGGGACCTTGGCTCTGGGGCCGGCGAACGGAGAGTGCCATTGCCAAAGATATTCTCGAGAACCAGACGGGTATTACCCGACTTCCGTATTCCAAAGATGGCATGCCGGCCACGTATCTGGAAGTCAAACCGATTATGATGAATGCCTATTCCAAGGACAAACAGGGCGCCTGGAAGCTTATTCAATTCATCGTCTCCAAGGAAAAAATGGCCAATTGGCTGGTGGATTCCGGCGGTATACCCGCGCGCAAGGATTCCACCGAGATGGATGTTTTTGAGAAAGCGGGCATTCAATGGTGGATGAAGGGTTTTGCCAACGAACTGCCCATATCGGTAACCATGGCACCTATCAACTGGGGTCCGGTCAGTGAAGCCAACTTACGGGCGGTTAATTATGTTATCTACGACAAGAAATCACCGCGGGAAGCCGCCCAATGGCTTTATGACAGGATCATGGAGCTGAAGGCGAATAACGAGCTGTAGCGCTCAGAGTCCAGGACGGATTAGCTCATATGAGACGCCGCATTGCCGATGAAAGGTTTCTGGTTTCAGACTGTGTGCGCGGAATCTTTACGCCTGACACCTGAAACCTCGTTTTAAAATTCGCCTGATCGGAACAGTAAAAAAACTGAACGTCGAACATCGAACTCGCCATAGGCGAGTTCGATGTTCATTAGTTTTTGACCATTTAAACCGGCCGGCCTCCGGCGGTAAACGGTTGGGAGGAAACTTGGGCAATCTGCGGAAAATCTGTCATAATATTCGGCACGTTCACAATGAGATCACCAATTCCATGAATTCCAATTAGTGCCCATCCGAAAATAAGAAAGGGCATGAATTAGTTTCCAATTTGGAAATGAGCAGTTTTTTCGATGAGCAAGGCCGCACAAGGGTTTACGACGAGGCGTACTGCCGTACGTCGAGGAAGTAAACCCGCGGAGAACACAGCTCATCGGAAAAAGGGCCATTTCCGGATGGAAACCAATTAGCGGCCAGAACCTATGACACTGCGCAAACAACAGGGAATCATGCTGATTCTGCCGGCCATCCTCGTTATGGGGTTGTTTACGGTCTATCCCTTGTTTGAAGGCCTTAGAATCGCGTTTACGAATGCGCACCTGCTGAAAGAAGGCCTGCAATATATCGGATTTCAAAATTTCATCCGGCTCCTTTCGGATGAAGTTTTCTGGATTTCCCTGTATCATTCCGTTCTGTTGACGACGGTGGTGGTGTTTTTGCAGTTTGTTCTGGGACTCATTCTGGCGCTGGCAATGAATCAAAAACTGCCCGGTATGTCGCTCTTTAAAAGCATCATTATGGCAAGCTGGGTCATTCCGGTGGCCGCAACGGTGATTCTGTTCAAATTTATGGCTCAGCCGGACATCGGATTGATCAACATCGTCATCCGATCTCTCGGTTTCGAAGATTTGAATCGATACTGGCTGGGAGATCCGGATGTGGCTCTGCCGTTTATTATGCTGCTGCATCTGTGGCGCAATGTTCCATTTTATGGTGTCGCCTTCCTGGCGGCAATGCAGGCCATTCCCAATAGCTCTTACGAGGCGGCGGAAATTGACGGGGCCAATGCCTGGCATAAATTCTGGTACATCACGCTGCCGGGAATACGCAATATGGTCATTGTGATGGTTACGATTCATGTTCTGTGGACCTTTAATAACTTTGACTTTGTGTATCTCGCAACCGGCGGGGGACCGGTCAATGCCACCGATGTTCTGCCGGTCTATGTTTACCGCCAGTGCTGGAACAGCTACACCGTGGGTTATGCGGCCAGCATCGGCACGGTAATGCTGTTGCTGTTAATGCTTTATTTCATTGTATTCATAAAAATTAGTGAAAGGGATAAGATCGCCTGATGACGAAGTCGAAACGCAAAATCGGAGTGGCCATTTCTGCTTACACGGTAGCAATCGTATCGCTATTCTTTTTTATACTGCCGCTGATATGGATTATTTACTGCTCTTTCCGAACCCAGGCATCCATATTCACCGGAAAGGTTATACCACCACTCAATGAATTTACATTCGAAAATTATCGGCTTATATTTTCGGTCACCGATTATCCGGCGTACTTTCTGAATTCTTTTAAAATTGCGACGACTGTATCACTGCTGTCCCTTGTTTTTTCCATCGTTGGCGCTTATGGACTGAGTCGTTTCAAGATCAGAGGCAAGAATACAATCATTTTGGGCATTTTCTCGACTCAAATGTTTCCCCAGGTTTTGCTGATCATTCCCATGTACCTGATCGTATTTTCTCTACGGATGCTCGACACGGTCCTCGGCGTGGTTTTGGGTCAGCTGATTTTGGTTTTGCCGTTTTCGATTTGGATGCTGAAGGGGTATTTCGACGGTATTCCGGAGAATATCGACAACTCGGCTCGCATCGATGGCTGCAATATTTTCCAGCGCCTGTGGTATATTATTTTACCGATCGGCGCACCGGGCATTATGGTGGCCGGTTTTTTTTCATTTGTGGTTTCCTGGGGGGATTACCTGATTGTATCAATAATCAGCCAAAGCCAACGGACTGCAACTGCCACCCTCGTTATCCAGCGCCTGTCATCAGCGCTTTTGATCCGATGGGGCCAGGTGGCTGCAGCTGCAGTACTGACGATTGTGCCGACGATAATCCTTTTCTCATTTGTTCAGAAGCGGCTTGTTGAAGGCTTGACCGCCGGTGCGATAAAAGAGTAAGCCCGGATTCGATTTCGGATTGGATCGGCAGCCGACACGACAATCTATGGTCGATATAGCGCTCCTAAGCGCCTATCGGAAATAAGGAGGAAATAATGAGTGGCAGCAAGTATACCATTGGCATCGATTTTGGAACCGAATCGGGACGCGCTGTATTGGTGGAGACAGGGACCGGTGAAGAAATTGCGACATCAATTTACCCCTATGAAAACGGCGTAATCGATGAAAAGCTTCCGGTAGATGGTGATCCGGTGAAACTCGAGCCCGAATGGGCGCTGCAGGATCCGCAAGATTACATTCGAACCTTTCAGCAGACGGTGCCGGATGTACTGTCTCGAGCCGGTGCAGTTCCAGAAGATGTGATCGGAATTGGAATTGATTTTACAGCTTGCACCATGCTGCCGGTCAAAAGCGACGGCACGCCGCTGTGCAACCTGCCCGACTATCGCCGCAACCCGCATGTCTGGGTAAAACTCTGGAAACACCACGCCGCCCAGCCGGAAGCGGACAAAATCAACGCGACGGCCCGCGATCTGGGCGAAACCTGGCTCGAGCGCTACGGTGGGAAAATCTCATCTGAATGGTTTTTTTCCAAAGCGCTGCAGATCCTGGACGAAGCACCTGAAATCTATGACGCCGCCGATCGTCTGATTGAAGCCGCTGACTGGGTCGTCTGGCAGTTGACCGGTGCCGAAAAACGCAATTCCTGCACCGCCGGCTACAAAGCCATGTGGTCCAAAAGGGAGGGTTACCCGCCCGACGCCTTTTTCAGAGAGTTGGACCTGCGCCTGGAAAAGATCATCGATCAAAAAATGTCACGCACCATTGATCCCATCGGTGCAAAAGCCGGAGAACTCACTGCCCGGGCCGCCGACTGGACCGGTCTCCAAGCAGGAACGGCGGTGGCCATAGCCAATGTGGATGCGCATGTCTCCGTACCGGCAGCCACGGTCACAGAACCCGGGCGAATGGTGATGATCATGGGCACCAGTATTTGCCATATGGTCCTGGGTCGGGAGGAACGCACCGTGGAGGGTATGTGCGGCGTCGTCGAAGACGGTATCATACCCGGTCTGTTCGGTTATGAAGCCGGTCAATCCGGTGTCGGAGATATCTTTGCCTGGTTTGTAAACAATTGTATACCTGCAGATTATCACCAGGAAGCGCAAAAACGAAACCTGGATATTCATCAACTGCTGGAGGAAAAGACTGCCTCGCAACGGCCGGGTGAACATGGAATGCTGGCGCTTGACTGGTGGAATGGGAATCGTTCGGTTTTGGTCGATGTTGATCTTTCGGGACTGCTGATCGGGGCTACTCTGGGCACGAAACCGGAAGATATTTATCGGGCCTTGATTGAAGCCACCGCTTATGGAACCCGGGTGATTGTTGAAGCATTCGAACAAAACGGGGTAAAAGTAAATGAACTGGTGGCTTGCGGTGGATTGCCGGAAAAAAACAAAATGTTGATGCAGGTTTATGCCGATGTGACCGGGCGCAATTTTAAAATCTCGGCCTCGAAACAGACTCCCGCCTTGGGATCCGCCATGTTCGGGGCGGTGGCGGCCGGCAGCCGGGCCGGAGGGTATGACACCATTTTCGAAGCCGCCAAACATATGGCCCGGTTAAAGGATGAAGAGTATCAGCCGATCCCCGCCAATCAGAAAATTTACGATCAATTATATGCCGAATACCTGCGCTTGCACGATTACTTCGGCCGCGGGGAAAACAATGTGATGAAAACGCTTAAGCAGATTCGGGATGAAGTCAGCTGATTAATCCGTCATGAATAATAGCTTATTTATGTATTATATGCTTTTTGGGGAATACTGAAAATTGTGGTTAAATCGAAGCTTTAACGGACAAATATTTTCGCCAAAAAGACAAGACACGAAGTTTAATGATAATAAACATTTATTTTTTGTGTCTTTGTGCCTTCGTGGTTGTTCTTTCCGGTTTATCCGGGTTGGGTAATTGAAAATCATTTATATGTTCGACTTCCCTCACCGCCGCTATAATCCGTTAACCGCTGAATGGGTACTAGTGTCGCCCCATCGCACCCGCAGGCCCTGGCAGGGGCAGCATGAATCCTCCGCCCGGTCAGATCGACCTGAATATGACCCGGATTGCTATCTGTGTCCGGGAAATTCACGTATGGGCGGCATCCGCAACCCGGACTACCGCGACATACTGGTATTCGATAACGACTTTCCGGCGCTGCTGCCCGACCTCTCGAACGGAGAAATGAATTCCGGCGGTTTGCTGAAGGCAACTCCTGAAAAGGGCCTTTGCCGGGTCATGTGTTTTTCGCCGCGTCACGATCTTTCCATGCCGCAGATGACGCCGGCCATGATCCAAAAGGTCATCGATGAATGGGTCCGTCAATTTCTTGAGCTGGGTAAACTTGCGTGGATCAATCATGTTCAGGTTTTCGAAAACAAGGGGGCTGTGATGGGTGCCAGCAACCCCCATCCCCATTGCCAGATTTGGGCCGGCGAAAGTATACCGGCCGAACCGGCCAAGGAATTGAGTGCCTGCAGTCAGTACAACCAGGCCGCCTCCTCATGTTTGTTATGTGATTATCTTGAACTGGAACTGCAGCGGGATGAAAGGCTGGTAATTAAAAACGATAGTTTTGTGGTTGTGGTTCCCTTTTGGGCGGTCTGGCCGTATGAAACCCTGCTGATTTCGCGAAGTCATGCGGCTGATCTGACTGAATTGACGCCGGATGAACAGCGGGATCTGGCCGACATTTTGAATCGGTTGACCATACGCTATGACAACCTTTTTCAAACGCCCTTCCCGTATTCCATGGGGTGGCATCAGCGCCCCACCGACGGGCGTCCCTATCCGCAACTGCACCTGCATGCGCACTTCTACCCGCCGCTGCTTAGGTCGGCGACCGTGCGCAAATTTATGGTGGGCTTTGAAATGCTGGGGGAACCACAACGCGACATTACCGCTGAGACCGCCGCACGGCAATTAAAGAAACTGCCGGACGTGCATTACAATGCGGAGTCTGAAAAACAGCCCCCCGAGGGCAGGCGTGTGTAAAGGATTATTATGTCTCTGATTTCAAAGACCATTGCTTCTTATCGCACCAGCTTCGACCACCGGGCCGCACCCCGAACTTTCCAGGCGCCCGGCCGCGTCAATCTGATTGGAGACCATACGGACTATAACGACGGATTCGTGCTGCCGGCCGCCATTGACCGGCAAATTGTTGTTGCGGCCTCCCCCCGCCGGGACTCGTTGGTCAATGTGTATGCCCTGGATTTCGATCAATGGGATCATTTTGATTTCCAAACCGAAATCACACGACTCGAGGAAAATTCCTGGGGCAACTACATCCGCGGCATGACGTGGTCATTGCGCCAGGAAGGTTGCAGATTAAGGGGCATGGATGCGGTCGTCGCCGGGGACATTCCCATCGGCGCCGGCCTGAGCTCTTCAGCGGCCATAGAGGTGGCAGCCGGCTATGCCATGCTGCAACTGTCGGACGTCGCGCTTGATCGAACATTTTTGGCCCTGGCCGCCCAAACGGCCGAAAACGATTTTGTGGGAATGCGCTGCGGCATAATGGATCAGTATATTTCCTGTTTAGGTCAGCGCGATCACGCCCTTCTCATTGACTGCCGTGACCTGGGTTATCGAGCCATACCCTTGCCATCCGGGGCTCTGATCGTGATTGTCGACAGCGGTGTTCACCGCGGTCTGGTGGACATGGAATACAACACACGCCGCTCGGAATGCGAAACCGCCGCCACTCATTTTGGTGTCACCGCGCTGCGGGACGTAAGTTTGAAAGCATTTGAAAATCGGGCCCATGAATTGGCTCCGACCGACCGCCGTCGAGCCCGACACGTGATTACCGAAAACGATCGCACCGTTTCGGCGGCCGGGGCATTGGAGGCTGATGATCTGAAGGCCGTTGGCAATCTGATGGTGGCTTCGCATGCCAGTTTGCGGGATGATTTTGAAGTCAGCTGCCCTGAACTCGACCTGTTGGTGGAGATTGCGCTGGGTGTCAGGGGCGTATACGGTGCCCGCCTGACAGGAGCCGGATTCGGAGGCTCCATGGTGGCCCTGGTGCACCCGGAAGCGGCCGCAGATTTGACGGACGCCATCGCAAAACGTTATGGGACCGAATGCGGGCTTCAGGCCACCGTCCGGGTCTGCACAGCATCTGAAGGAGTGTCGGAAATTACGGAGTAAAGAATCCGGGCTCAGGACCAGGATTTCTATGTTTGATTAACTCCGTCAACCCGGTCGACAACAAGATCGATGCCCGGATCATAAAGAAAGGAACATGTGATGCATGATCTAAAAAATAATGAAGTCTGGTTTGTGACCGGCAGTCAGCATCTTTACGGTGATGAGACCCTCAGGCAGGTTGCCGAACACGCACGCACAATCGCGGATGCCCTTTCCGCTTCCAAAACGATCCCTGTCAGGGTCGTCTACAAACCGGTCCTTACCACTGCTGAAGCGATTTTGACTATCTGTCTTGAAGCCAACTCCGATCCGGCCTGCATCGGTCTGATTGCCTGGATGCACACATTTTCACCGGCCAAGATGTGGATAGCGGGATTGAAGGCGCTGCATAAACCTTTCCTCCATCTTCATACTCAGTACAACCGCGATATTCCCTGGTCGCAGATCGATATGGATTTCATGAACTTAAACCAGTCGGCCCACGGCGGCAGGGAGTTCGGATATATCTGCAGCCGCATGGGCAAACAAAGAAAGGTGGTTGTCGGCCACTGGCAGGACCCGACGGTTCAGGGAAAACTGAATACCTGGATGCGTGCGGCCTGTGCCTGGAATGATGCCCAGGGAGGCAAAATCGCCCGCTTCGGGGATAATATGCGGGATGTGGCAGTTACCGAAGGCGATAAGGTCGAAGCGCAACTGCGTTTGGGTTATGCGGTGAATGGTTACGGAATCGGAGATCTGGCCGCCTATGTCAACCAAATGGAGGATTCGGCCATCGACCGGCTAATCGACGAATATGCCGAGCTGTATGATATCGCAGATTCAGCCGCAAAGGGAGGCAGTCATCATCCTGCCCTGCGGGAATCCGCCAGAATAGAACTGGGTATGCGGGCATTTTTAAAAGAGGGGAACTTCAATGCCTTTACAACGACGTTCGAGGATCTGCACGGGTTGGAGCAGCTGCCCGGTTTGGCGGTTCAAAGGCTAATGGCCGATGGCTACGGCTTTGGTGCCGAAGGTGACTGGAAAACAGCCGCACTGGTGAGAGCCCTGAAAGTGATGTCGATCGGTCTCAAGGGCGGAACGTCTTTCATGGAGGATTATACCTATCACCTCGATCCATCCGGAATGAAGGTGCTGGGCGCCCATATGCTTGAAATTTGCGCCAGCATCGCGAAGGGCCGTGCCTCAATCGCCGTCCACTCGCTTTCAATCGGGGGCAAAGCCGACCCGGCGCGTCTGGTATTTGATGTTGACGCAGGTGATGCGTTGAATGCATCCATAATCGATTTGGGCGACCGTTTCCGCATGATCGTCAATGATGTAACGGTGGTTGCGCCGGATGAACCCCTGCCCAAACTGCCGGTCGCACGGGTCATGTGGATGCCGAAACCCAATTTGGAAATTGCAGCCGGCGCCTGGATCTTGGCCGGCGGCGCCCATCACACCGCTTTCAGTCAATCCGTTACAGACGATCATCTGGAAGATTTTTCAGAGTTGGCCCAGATTGAATTATTGCTGATCAACGATGAGACCAAATTATCGGACTTTAAAAAGGAACTGCGTTGGAACGCAGCCTGCTACTGAAGCCCGACCTGAGCGCCTGTAATTCGGAAATGCCAAAGAATCCGGGCCAGAGGAGTCGGCTTCTCCAGGCTTCAGGCTTCGCTCTGCGAGCTTCCGACTTCGCTCTGCGAGCTACGACGAGACAAGACGACCCGACAAGACGCCGCGGCAGGCCTGGCTTTGATTTCACCCCATAAGGGTGGCGTTTACCTTTAGACGTCGCAAGGAATGATAACGGGCAGTTCAAAATTTCTTGTCCAAAATGGATTGGGGAGTATCAGCCCATGGATTTAAAGCAGTTAAAAGAGTCCGTTTACCAGGCCAATATGGCGCTCAACGCAAGCGGTTTGGTATTGTTTACTTTCGGCAATGTGTCCGGAGTCGACCGTGATCGTCAATTGCTGGTGATCAAACCCAGCGGAGTACCGTATGAGGCGCTGTCGCCCGATAACATGGTGTGCGTTGCGCTTGACAGCGGTGATGTGATCGACAGTGATCTCAACCCGTCTTCGGATACCGCCACCCACCTTGAGCTTTACCGGGCGTTCGGGGCCTGCGGCGGAATCGTTCACACGCATTCGGAATATGCCACGGCCTGCGCGCAGGCCCGCATCCGGATACGATGTATGGGCACTACCCAGGCCGACTATTTTTTCGGCGACATCCCGGTGACGCGCGAGATGACCCAGGCTGAAACTGTCGCAAACTATGAGAAAAACACCGGTCTGGTGATTATCGAGACTTTTAAAAAGATAAACCCGCAAAAAATTCCGGCCGTGCTCGTTGCCAACCACGGTCCCTTTGTTTGGGGGCCCGATCCCCTGGAAGCGGTTCATCATGCCGTGATCGTTGAATTCCTGGCAAAATTGGAACTGCACGCCCGGCAACTGAATCCGGATGCGCCCCGGCCTCCCCGGCACCTTATCCAAAAGCATTATCTGCGCAAGCATGGCGCCGGGGCTTACTATGGACAGCGTCCCAAAAAGTAAACCTTTTCAATAAGTTGGAAGGAACAACCATGGACATCAAAAAGCGAGATTTTGGACAGAGCGTCGACGGAAAGCCGGTTCACCTCTACACGTTGACCAACGCCGGCGGCATGGAAGTAACAATCACAAACTATGGTGCGACGGTAGTGTCTCTGGTGGTGCCGGATCGTGATGGTAAACCCGCTGATGTTGTTTTAGGTTATGACCGGCTGGAGGATTATATCGCAGGAAAACAATATTTTGGCTGTATTGCCGGGCGCTATGCCAATCGAATTGCAGAAGGCAAAATTACGTTGAAAGGTACGGAATATCGGCTGACCATCAATGACGGCGACAACCATTTGCACGGCGGCCGGCGGGGCTTCGACAAAATGGTGTGGCAGGGCCAAGAATTCGAAGATAACGTCGGTATTGGTTTGAAGTTTGCTTATTTGAGCCCGGACGGTGAGGAAGGCTACCCGGGAAATCTAGCCTGCACCGTCATCTACACCATCGGTGCGGCCAACGAGCTCAAGATCGATTACCATGCGACCACCGATAAAGCATCGATCGTAAATTTGACCAACCATGCCTATTTCAATCTGGCCGGGGCCGGATCCGGACAGATTTTAAACCATGAGCTGATGATTTGCGCCGATCGGTTTACACCGATTGACAGCTGCCTGATACCGACCGGTGAAATGAGAAGCGTCGAAAGCACCCCGTTTGACTTTACCCGACCAACGACCATCGGCGCCCGCATCGATCATGACGATGAGCAGCTGGTTTTTGGAAAGGGTTACGATCACAACTGGATCTTAAACCGGGATATTGCCGGACCGTGTCTGGCGGCCAGGGCCTATGAACGGATTTCGGGTCGCAGGCTCGAAGTTTTTACGACCCAACCCGGCATTCAGTTTTATTCCGGCAATTTTCTGGATAAAGAGATTGGCGCCAAGGACGGTCTAACCTACTATCATCGTGGCGGCTTTTGCCTGGAAACCCAGCACTTTCCGGACTCACCGAATCATCCCAATTTTCCCTCCACGGTGCTTGATCCCGGATCGAAATATGAACACACGACCATTTACAAATTTACGGCCGGTTAAGGGTTATAGCTATAGCGATTCATTGTTGAAATCAGAACTGTATCAAGGTCTTGGCCGCCCGTACGAGTGCGGCATTGTCGGGTGCGTGTTCACCCGTGGGTAGCGTTAGCGTGTCCTCTAGCCCAATCCTACTGACATTCCCGCCACGCATCGCCCGTTCCAACAGTGCCCAGACGGCACCGTCCGTCCCATGGATTAGGCGGGGCACCTGTGGCAAAGCATCGCCGAGCACATCTTCAATAGCATCGACCATCATGTTTGCTTGTTCCGGATTGCTTTCGCATGGCTCGAGTAAAAGCCGCAGCCATGGAACATCCGTGAGCGTTAACAGATACCGAGCGTCTTCGGCGGTCGATACACCCGCCTCGAGCCCCACACCATGTCGCATGAGGACTGCTATGACTTGATCGATGCCGGTTTCGGAAAGATTGACCGAAACAAAGTCGGGCAAAACTGTCCAGGCGTCTATTAACGCAAGCCGCCGAGATAGATCAGGCTCGATATGGGCGACGGTACTGATGCCAATCCCCATGCCGGGACGCGCCTCTCGGATGGCTGTGAGTGCCGCTGCAACTACGTCAGGTGCCAGCGACTCAAGCCCCATTTTATCTCTCGGATGCACATGCAAGGAAACGGCGCCAGCCTTCAGTGCACGCCGAGCATCTTCCGCGAGGGCAGCAGGAGTCAATGGTACTGTCGAATGCTCGGTTGAAGTGCGGCTGCCGTTGAGACATGCCTGAAGCCACATAGGTCATCCTCCTGTGTTAGATGCGCCTAATGAAAGTTATGAGATGAACGGATTAACATATATTTAATCCTGAAAGATGATTTTAGAAGCCATCATTTTGTTTCGGGAAATAGTCTTTCAGAGTCCCTGCACGATACACATCCGCAGTGGCACAGTGTAGACCACCACCAAATGGGGATACTTCAAAAAAGGGTACCGGAATTACCTCAAATCCATATTTATCCAGCAGTTCCATCATAGGTGTTTCGGCGGCTTCAACACAGACGGTCTTGGGATCCAGCACCAGACAATTCATATTTAGCCACAAACTGCAAGTGCACAGCGGCATTTTTTCCGTGCGAACCGATCTGGGGGCTTCCACCATTTCCCAGTCATTCTGTTTAAACAGCTCGTTGTGGTCGGCATTCAGCGCATAACGTTCGGGATTTACCAGCACCAGGCCGGGTCGCAGGGGAATCAGGGTGGCATCGATGTGCCAGGGAAGCGCCTCCATATAGGTTACCCGGTGTACGCGATGGTCCGGGTAATGACGTCGCAGCCATTCAATGCCGGCATCATTGGTGACCATGGATTTCTGAACGAAAAGATCCTTTCCAAACCGGGCCACATCGGCCGCATCGAACAACGGTTCGGCCTCGGTGATGATCCAATCGCTGTTTTTCGTGCGGTCCCATTTTTCTGTTTCACTCGCGGCGTTCCATTCCTGCCAGAAATCTTTTTTATAGCTATGCTCGGTCAGGCGTGGTCTGGGCGCGGATTCCCAGCGGAACCCGGCGTCTTCTTTGTAATACTGCTCCAGCAACGGCCGATAGCACAGGTATTCAAACCAGCGGCTGCGAAAAGACATGGGGGATTCAAGAATTTCATTGCCCACGGTCAGGAGCACGTCCCTTGGCGGCATGCAGCCGAACATGGAGCCCTGCTGCCAATCGGGAGTCTGGATAGCCTGACTGAAATCCAGGGGGACAGGTCGATCAACGCGAATACCCCTTTTTTCTAAAATCGCGGCAAAATTGTCCAAAAGTTCGCTGGCTCTTTCTTCCATTTCTTTCGGAAGGGGACCGAAGGTTCCAAAGGGAAATCCATGGTCCGGAAAATCAAGTTGCACCGCAGGCTCGGGCGCTTGCACCATAACTCCGCCAGCCCGCCCCACGATCACATGCTTCAGCGGGTCCCACTCGTTCCACGAATTTACAATCTTAGTCATGGCGAAGTTCTCCTTCGACGATGTTGTGATGCAACACTTCAGATGCATCTCTTTTTGATTGTCTTGGCATGTTGAAGAATTAACATCAAGATTAATGACTGTAAACTACAAACATATGGGATGTCCCTATTAGTCTCGAACAGGTACCTGTTTAATAGGTTTGACATCCTCTCATTTTTATTTTAATGGCGCCAATAAGGAACTCTACCGTGTCTTGATACGCGATAAAATATTTGAACCGGAAGAAGTCAGCCCCCATCTAACCCGGCAGTTGGTGCGTTATCTGCAATTTTTTGGCGAACTGATCCAACAGGAAAAGGAGTTGGGCCATGTCCGTTTGGATGCGGATGCACATGTCGCTGCTGCATCGCTTTTTTCATTGTACCTCAGTGGACTTATAGACTTCATGCGCAATCCAGATATGACCGTAGAAATGGCTCTGGGAAGAGTCTCTATCATGGCACAACAGCACCTGACAGGAATCCAGGTTGTGAGGGAGGGAAATGACAACCATTCATAGGAAGTTTGAAACCTGGTTCGCAGAGCTCACCGTACTGGTTTATCGGCGCAAATATGTTGCCCTTGCCTGTACGCTCCTGATGACCCTGGCGCTGACCAGTCAAACTGTAAAACTCAAAATCGATACACGTGATGAAAGCTTCTTTCATGACGATGATCCGGCACTGCTCGCCTACAACACCTTCCGGGACACATTCGGTCAGGATGATATGTTTATCATGGCCATTAAACCACGCGATGGTTTAACCCGGAAATTTTTCACCACTCTGAATAAGCTCCACAAAGAACTGCAAACCTCGGTCCCGTATCTCGACGATATCACAAGCCTTATCAATGGACGTATCGTAAGAGCGGAAAAAGACACTCTTATTGTGGAAGATCTCGTAGATAAACCGCCGGAAACCAATCGAGAGCTTAACCGTGTGCTGAGACTTATGGATCGCTACCCACTTTTTGAAAAGCTGCTGGTGTCTACCGACAGGTCCGTTATTTCAATTCTCATTAAAGCGGTGGCTGTCAAAAAGGAATCGGAAGATGACCTTTTAACAGGATTTGAACAGGACGATTCACAGACTATCGAAAACCGGCGCAGATATCTAAGCAATGCAGAGAATGTTGAAATTTACGAGGCAATCCGTAAGGTGGCGGCAAAGTATCAAGATCAGGGAATCGATTTCTATTTTGCAGGAACCCCTGTGTTTGTAGCCGAAATTCAAAAAGCTATAGAAAAAGATCTCAGTATCATGATCCCCCTGTCATTCCTCGTGATTATCATATTTCTCTTTGTACTTTTCCGCAGGAGTTCCGGAGTCATCTACCCATTGATCATAGTCTCCTTCTCACTCATTTCCAGTCTGGGCATCATGGCTATTGCCGAAATACCGATCACCAATGTCATTCAGATTCTGCCAACGTTTCTTGTGGTGGTTGGCATTGGTGATAGTGTCCACATTCTGACGATTTTTTTCCGAATCCATCGCGATACAAACGATAAACGGCAGGCCATCATACAAGCCGTGAGCTATGCCGGGTTGCCGGTCTTGATGACCAGCGTGACCACTGCGTGCGGTCTGTTGTCATTTGCCTGGGCGGATGTAGCCAACGTGGCGCAACTTGGCTACGTGGCGCCGGTGGGCGTCATGCTGGCTTTTTTCTATACAGTGGTTCTGTTGCCGGCATTGATTGCAATATTTCCGGTTAAGCAGGTCAAACCTGTCCCCGCAGGCAATCTCCCCATGACGGATCGGTTATTTAACGCTGTCTCACGGATTACAACCCGACGTCCTGTTCTTGTTGCCTCAATTTCAGCGATAATCGTGGTCGGTGCCGGTTACTGCGCTCTCTCTGTAAGATTTTCCCATAACGCCCTTACTTGGTTTCGAGAAAAAAGTCAGATTCGGATTGCTACAAATCTGCTAGATAAGATCAATGGCGGTACGGTCATGCTTGAAGTGCTGGTGGATTCCGGTATGGAAAACGGTCTGCACAATCCAGATCTGATGCGGCGGTTGAATGAGGCGGCCGTCATAGTGCCAAGTCTGAAAGTCCATGATATCCAGGCGAGCAAAAGCTGGTCCATTGCCGACGTGCTAAAAGAAATCAACCGTGCCCTGCATGAAGATAGAGATGAAGCTTATGCCGTGCCGAATAAACGGGAAATGATTGCCCAGGAGCTGATTTTGTTTGAGTCAAGCGGCAGCGATGATCTTGAAGATTTCGCGGACAGCATCTATCGAACAGGGCGTCTTTCTATCCTGGCTCCCTTCGCAGACTCCGTCCTGTACAAGGATTATGTCGAAAAGGTCAAAGAGTATCTCAACCAACAGTTTCCCGGTGAAACAGTAGTTCTGACGGGCCACATAGCCCTTTTTATTAAGGTTACAAAAAATTTCATCACCACCATGGCCAAAAGCTATGGTATTGCATTATTGGTCATCACTGTTTTGATGGTGTTGATGATCGGGCGCTTGCGGATCGGGCTGATGAGTATGGTGGCCAACGTGATCCCGGTCATCTGCATTTTCGGAATTATGGGAATCTACAATATTCCTTTGGATATGGCCACTATTCTTATCGGCAGCATTGTGATTGGGCTTGTCGTGGATGATACAATTCACTTTCTTCACCATTTCCGCAGAGCTTATGAGGAAACATCGAGTGTTGAGGCGGCAGTGCGTGAAACCCTGAATTCCACTGGTCGAGCCCTGGTTATTACCAGTCTCGTACTCTGTGGTGGTTTTTTTATCTACACGACCTCCTATCTAGCAAGTAATGTAAGGTTTGGTTTGTTAACCGGTTGTGCGGTTCTTTTGGCACTGGCAGCAGATTTCTTTCTGGTGCCCGCATTGCTCAGTCTTGTTTATGAAAAAAGGGAGGGATTATGAAAAAGTATAATATCTATCAAATTGATGCATTTCCAAAGCACAGTTTAAAGGAAATCCAGCCGGTGTCATAGTAAACGCAGACGGTTTGTCCGAATATCAAATGCAGCTTATCGCCGGAGAACTGAGCAACTCAGAAACCGCTTTCCTTTATCTGGACGTATAACGTTACAATAACGCTTGACAATGGTATAACCAAAGTTATACTATTCAGTTATGAAAACAGCCATCTCCATTCCAAACGACATTTTTGTGTCGGCAGAGCAATTGGCAAAACGGCTTAATATGTCGCGCAGTGAGCTATATACACGTGCCATAAAGCAGTATATAGCCGAGTGCCGTCATACCGGGGTGAAAGAGAAACTTGACCAAGTCTATGCATCCGATATCACAACCATTGATCCGGCTGTACTAGATGCACAGGCAATATCGATTCCTATGGAAGAATGGTAATGCAGCGCGGCGAAATCTGGTGGGCCACACTTCGACCGCCGACCGGATCTGAACCAGGATACAGACGCCCCGTACTTATCATTCAGAGTGATGATTTCAACGAGAGTCGGATCAACACAGTTGTTGTTGCTGTGTTAACTTCTAATCTCCACCTCAAAGCCGCCCCTGGTAATGTATTTTTATCGAAACGGAGCACCAAGCTCCCAAAGGATTCGGTGGCCAATGTTTCCCAGGTTGTCACCTTGGACAAATCTTTCCTTACGAAGCGAATCAGCCGGCTTTCCAGAGACAAGATGAATCTTGTGGATGATGGTATCCGTCTCGTACTCAATTTGTAGAATTACCGTTGAACATGCAAATGAGGCTCCCCGCCGCGAGCGGGCGGTGTATCGAAGCGGATAAATCTCTTAATCCAAATTTGAAACATCAATCTCTTCAGCAATTGGCGTCTGCGGCTTTTTTTTGCCTTCCATGTCATCGCGTCAGAATCGATTTTAGGAGATCCGGCCGGTCGGTTATGATCCCGTCAACTTTGCCTTTGATCATTCGGTGCATATCCGATTCCCGGTTCAGTGTCCATACGTATACGTCAAGCCCCAAACCGTGAGCCTGTTGCACCAGCAGCGGTGTCATTCCGCGGCCATTACCGTTTGCATGCGCGTAGTTGCTGGCCCAACATTGGCCACCGACGGCCTTTATCGCCCGGGGAATCGAATCATAATCATCAATATCGATTCCGGCCAACCACGGGGATGCACCCGGTTTGTTTTTTTGAATGGTATCAAACCGTATAGATGCCGACGTTAAGTGAGCCGTGCGCACACCGGGCATGACCTCCCGAATATACCTGAGGCTTCTCCAATCAAAAGAAATCACCCAGGCCCTGTCCATGAAGCGTTCTTCATTCAGGATTTTGGCGACGGCACCTGCGACAAGTTTGGGGGAATTTGATGCCCGGGGCTTTACGGGCGAGGTTTTGATCTCAATAATCAAAACGGTTTTTTTATTCGTTTTCTTGAGTAGTTTTATGACTTCACGCAGGGTCGGAATATATTCTCCGTCAATATCTCTGCGGATCGGGTATTTGCGAGCATATTTTGACGTATCTTTCAACTTCCCCACGTCATAGGCTTGAACTTGCGCCTGCGTCAGATCTTTGATCAGCGGCCGCTTTTTTATCCAGCGGCCTTGAGGATCACGGGTGAGAGCCGAATTTAGTCGATAATCATGGGTAACAACCACGACGTTGTCGGCCGTGAGGTGAACATCCAACTCGATGGCGTCCACCCCGATCTCGATCGCCTTTCTAAATCCTGAAAGGGTATTCTCCGGCATGAGCCCGGCGGCGCCGCGATGTCCGACGATCTTGATTTCAGCCGCCGTCACCGAAAATTCCGGTAAAATGAACAGTGCGATAATAGCTAATAATCCGATCTTGTGGATTCTAAATGGTATTCTCATTATTTTTCCTCCGATACGACCCAGCGTCAGACAAATAGATTGCATATATCAAAAATATGATAATCTTACACCAATATTTCCTATTCACACCCCATGCGAGACAGGCAGCTTAATATATGAACTAGTCTGCGGCAAACCACGGAGTATCTATTAATGATACATTCTATCCCAATGCAGCAAGCTGAGGTGATTTAAACCAGGC
>Ga0136654_1000184_pt1 | contig 20489 bp, 19 predicted proteins | sample InaspJWI70metaG_FD_94865 | JGI IMG/M metagenome (GOLD analysis project Ga0136654, IMG submission 94865) | Marine gutless worms symbiont microbial communities from Oahu, Hawaii - Inanidrilus sp. 1 OAHU.JWI-70 metaG (version 2) | ecosystem: Host-associated > Annelida > Digestive system >... | reverse complement strand
GTGTTTTACGAAGCCGACACGGTGCGCAGCTATTTCAATTCCTCCACCGGTTACGGCACCCTGGGTTACGGCTTGCCAGCGGCGCTGGGGGCGAAACTGGCCCAGCCGCAGCGGCCGGTAGTCTCGCTGATCGGTGACGGCGGCTTGCAGTTCACGCTGAGTGAACTCGCGACGGCGGTTGAATTGAATCTGGCGGTACCGATTCTAGTCTGGAACAACAACGGCTATGGTGAAATTAAGCGCTACATGATCGAGCGCGACATTCCGACCATCGGGGTCGACATTTACACGCCCGACTTCATCGCAATCGCCAAAGGTTTCGGCTGCGAGGCGATACGGGTTGCAACCCGCAACGAATTTATCGAGGCGCTGCAACAGGCGTCCGCCGCCGCGCAACCCACCGTGATCGATATTCCGGAAGCCCTGGCGTTAGAATGGTAGGTCGACGTTAGCGGCGTGCTGCCAATAACTTTGCAGCGTGCCGAAATCAGTCTAATCATGATATTCACGGGCGCGGTGTTCGCCATGCTAGCCCGTATCGGCCGGCGCGTTTACCTTCCACGGCCTAAAACCAGTGCCGGATGCCGAATTTCCTGGACCTAGCAGATCGCCGCCAGATATCAAATTTACCACGCCATCGGTTTCCCACAACTTGCCCTTGTCTCGGTAATCCGTGAATTTCCCGCTTTGGCTCAAACTTGCCGGGATCGCCTTTATTTAGGCATATTATCCCGCTAAGCGTAACCCCGCGAAAACTCGATCGCCTAATCGGCGGCGAAGCAATATAGAAACCCGGCTCCACCCGTGCCCTGCAGGTTTTTCCGGCTGCAACCACGAGAACCCTGGGCCGAATTGCAGGACGTGTTGCCGCCGCCGTGACGATCATGGTGACCGATCTGCGCGCTACCGGCGGCTTTTGCCAAACTGGCGCAATGCGCGTCGGCGCCCGCCAGTCCTCCAAGATCCGCGCCCTTGCCGATGCTTTTACCGGTGACGAACAATCCCATTGGGTGCTCAGCGGCCGCCTGCGCGGTTGAGGCGCTTAGCAACAGGTATGCAAATGCGGGAAACGTACTGATTTTAAAATGTTCATGTCCGACCTCCGCGGCTGTAATCTGCGATAATATGCGGCCGTAACCCCCACTACCGGTTTGTCGACCGTCAGCGATCTCACTCTAAGATTCACTGGGACAGCCGTCAATATTATTAACCCGGCGACAATATATATTGTCGCCGGGTTAATATAAAAAAGCACACCGGAGGCGCGTTTTTACAAGGCTGCAAACTAAGCCGCGGTGGTATCCTTTTTGAACCAATCCATCCAGATGCCGCTCAGCAACCAGCTGTACAACCAGGTACCGAAAAAAACCAGCAGGAAGGTAATCGCAATATCGGAACCGCTGCCGTCGAGTGAAAACGCCGGCACATAACCGAAGATAAACGGCGCCAGGTAAAGAAATTTGGCGAACTTGAAGGCCATCCAGGCGGTCGCCCACATGTTGGCCTTGGCGATAGTGGCGCCGGCAAAGGCCGCGATACAAACCGGCGGTGTGATATTGGAATCCTGCGATAGCCAATAGACGATCATATGCGCCGCGATTTGGTTGACGCCGAGATGCGTCAACGCCGGCACGGCCACCACTGCCGTGATCAGATAGGCCGCGGTTACCGGCACGCCCATCCCGAGAACCAAGGAGGCCAAGGCGATGAATAAAATCGTCAGATAAAGTTTGCCGTCGGCGAGTTCGATGACGATATCGGCAAAGGTCAGCACCAGTCCGCTATAGGTGAGCACGCCGATGATGATACCGATAACGCCGACCGTGGCGCCGATCTTGAGACTGGCTTCGGCGCCCGCGCGCGAAGCGGCGACAAAGCCGCGCAGGTCGACGCGCGTTTCCTTGCGAAACCAACTGACCCCGATGCAGGTGACGATACCGATGATCGCCGAGTAACCGGGCGAGTAGCCCATCAGCATCAATATCGTGATCACTACCAGCGGCAGTATGTAAAACCATTCCTGCTTGAAAATTTCCCGCGCGCTGCGTTCGCTTTTTTCGCCGACGATGTTATTGCGCTTGGCGTAGTAATGCACCATGACAAACACGCTGAAGAAATACATCAGCGCCGGGAAAATCGCCACCAGCATAATGTGAGAATACGGCAGGCCCGTCATCTCCGCCATGATGAATCCGCCCGCGCCCATAATCGGCGGCATGAACATGCCGCCCAGCGATGCGGCCGGTTCGATACCGCCCGCCACGTGTTTCTCGAAACCCGCTTTTTTCATCATCGGGATGGTAAACGCACCGGTGGACACGGTATTGGCGATAGCGCTGCCGGAGATCGATCCAAACAACCCGCTGGCGATCACCGATACCTTGCCGGGGCCCCCGATCTTGTGCCCGACGGCAGCCAGTGGAAAATCGATGAAAAAACGCTGTGCCCCGCTTTTTTCTAGAAAAGCGCCGAAGATAACGAACAGGATGATATAGGTTGCCAGCACGTTGGCCATGATGCCGAAGACGCCGTCGCTCTTGTAGAAGATACTGGTACACAGGTCGGGAAAGGTATCGCCCGCATGCGAAATGAGTTCGGGCGCATATTCGCCGAACACGCCATAGGTCAGCATGATCGCGCCCATGACGACAAACACGAGTCCGACCACGCGCCGCGCCACCTCGACGCCAACCAGCACGCCCGCCACCGCAATCCACTTGTCGATTTCGGTTTCGGCACCGGCGCGATAATTGATGACTTCGAAATTGAGAATCCAGTAACCAAGGGTCGTCACCGACAGCGCGATTAGCAAAAAATCGCCAACCCGGGCGAGTGGATGTTTCGAGCGATAGACCAGAAACACCAGAATATAGGTGATGATGACGTAGATACCGCGGTGAAACTGGGTTGCCGCGGGTGCGATGACCGCCGAGTAGGAGTAAAACAACACCAGCCCCAGGGCGAGTGCGTCGAACAGCAACTGCTCGAACTTGTTCATTTCTCGAACTTGTTCATTTCGTCAACGCGCACGACTACCCCTCCGGCTTCGTTTTTAGCGGACCTCACGCAGGCGCGCCTCGCTGCGCCTTCGCTGAAATCTAACTAGGCGAGGGCAGGCATAACCTGCCCTCGTTGATGGCTTACATCATGCCTTTTTCTTTCCAGAATTTGACCGCACCGGGATGCCAGGGAGTAACCACACCCTGGGTGCCGCTATCGAGGCTCATGTTTTTGAAGGTCTTTTTCTGTTGTTTCATATGCGCCAGGCCCGCATCGGTATAAATCATCGACAGCATATTGTAGACGGTGTCGTCGGATACCTTGGCGTTGGCGACCCATAACGCCGAATCCTGAAACGAAGGGCTCTCCGATTTGACGCCGCGATAAGTCTCTCCTGGCACCGAGATTTTAGAGAAGTAAGGATACTTGTCGAAAAAACCACTGTTCTTTGCGTCGGCGCCCAGATCGATCAAATCGATATCGTTGGTTTGCGCGGCCATGATGACGGCGCCGCTGGGAAAGGCGGTAAACAGCCAGAATGCATCCAGTTGTTTATTGCCGAAGGCCTGGGCCGCGTCGTTATAACCCATGGCGTTGCGTTCGATCTTGTCCCAGATATCGAGGTGAGTAAAAAACAGTTCGCTGTTGGCAAAAGCACCGGATCCGGCGTTACCGACACCGACCTTCTTGCCGATCAGGTCCTTGGTGCTCTTGATACCGGAACCCTTGCGCACCACGAGCTGCGCCGGCGCGCCATACAGCCAGGCGACCGCCATCACGTCTTGATACTTTTTGGTGTCGTTTTTCATCTGCCCGTTGCGGCCGAGATAAACGTGCCCCGAATAAACCACGCCCATCTGCGCCTTACCCGAATTCACCTTGCGCAGGTTCTCGACCGAGCCCGCGGACGATTGGGCCCGTACGCGAAAGTCCTTGGAAGCCTTGATCGGTTGGTAGACCTGGATTGCGTTGGCGACAACCTGGAAGGTACCGCCGGCTGGGCCTCCGCTGAAAACGATTCTGTCTTTGGCGCCGACCGATGTCGCCATGGCGGCGACCAGCAATACGAAAATACTCATTAAAGCCAATAGTTGCTTTATCATGATGACCTCTGGCTGTTGTTTGCGGTCACCAGTTTAAGCTTACAGCCGCGCTTGTAATTGATATGTATCAATTATCGATTTTGTATACGATCTCGAAGACTAACTGTAGCTATGCGAAATCTACCCGATGTCCCGCAGCTAGAACGCGAGCGCTCGCCTACCCGACCGCACTAGGCAGCGAAAAAGGAAAAGAGGTTAAGTTCTTTTCCTCGGGTGACGGTCGCCCTGGTTATATCTATTCGGCGAAGGTGAAATTCTTTTGCTGCGCCTGTTTCTTGATTGCGTTGGTCAAAGCATCGCCCATGCTCGGTGCTGCAAGCTGCGCGCGCTTGTGCGCGGCGACATGAGCTGCTCTGGACTCGCTGAGCGCGGTGATTTCCTGCTTGATGCGGTCGCGCTCGAGCTTCCGTTGCTGCACGTAATCCAGTTTTTCCCGCGCCGACATTCCCAGCATGGGCACGGGTAGCTGGTCGTCGTCCATCCGTTCCAGTTCCGCCTCATCCAGCTTACCTTCCTGCAGCGCGTCGACCAAATCCCAGTTGGCGTTGTTGTAAAAACTGGAAACTTTCGACTTTGCCCGCTTCGCCAACAGTCCCGCCGAAATTCCGCTACTCAGGCTGTCCTGCTCCATTTGGCGGTTGGCGCTGGCGGCACCCGCGTCGCCATAGGGCAGATAGGTCTGGTTTAACCTGAAATTGAGCTCGGCGATTTTGTCATCCTGCGGCGCCGCGATATGCACCACTTGTTGGTTGGCATCGATACTCATATAGTCGCCGCCGGCAAGCACCGCACCGGACTGCCATTGATCATCGACGCCTTCCTCGTATCCGCCGGCGTGTATGGTGTTGATCGAGATACCCTGGCGATCAGCCATTCTGACGGCTTCCCGATAATCGACCGGCCCCTGGGCGAAAGATTCGTTACCGGCGATGAATATGGTTTTGATGTCGCCGTCGGACTGGCTCCATTGCAGGCTCTCGACCGCCTTTTCAATGGCAAAACCGCAATACTCGCTACCGCCGTTGGTGGTTAGTGAAAACAGCCCCGCCGAAACCGCATCCAGTTCACGGGTAAAACCGTTTAACATACGCACATAACCCTCCTGACTGGCGTTGGCGTCGTTACCGTATTCGAATACTGCGATCTCCAGAATAGGGGTAACGCCGTTTCGCCGCGCGGCGGAAAACTCGTTGACCACCTGCCACAATTGATTGCGCGTCTGGTCGATCAAACCATCCATGCTATTGCTGGTATCGAGCACAATCGCCACCTGGATTTTGGGTAAGCCGACGACTTGGCCTACAGCGGGCGTATCGCTCTGCGTTCCAACCTGCGCCGACTGCGGCGGCTTGGTATATTCGACCATCCGGCCGGCCAGTACGGGTTCGGCGAGCGGCGTTATCAGCGCCGCCAGGATCGCGGTGCTTAACCGGGCGCGCCGGGTGGTTCGGCGCGGATGATTACCGGATTTTGATTTGATTTGCATGATCGGCTCCTGAGCTCTGTTGATTGGTTGCATATTCAGGCTAGAGACTAGATCGTTTGCCGCCATAAAATTAGACCGGGAATGGTAAAGATACAGCCCTGAGATTTACCAAATATTTACATTGGCGAAGCGGGTTGTGTTAAGCGGCGCCGATAAGCGGTTGCCCGACTCGATCGAATCGATATCATTTCCACCGGCGGAAAGAGTCCGTTGATTCGATCGGCGGGTCGTGCTTCACGGCAGCACCGCCTGCGACCCGTAACAGGAACATAAAAAATGTACCCATACCTGAAACTCACCACAACCTTGCTCAGGGCCAGATATCGACCGCAACTGGAACTGGAGGATACCGGTATACTGCATCGCCGGGTCGGTATCATGGATATCGATCCGTTTATGGAACTCAATCACGCGCGCCAGATCATGTACATGGAGCTGGGGCGCTGGGACTATTCCGCCCGCGCCGGCTTTATTGCGCTCTTGAAACGCAATAACTGGGGGCTGACTGTCGGCGGCCTCAGTATTCGCTACCGGCGCCGGATCCCGTTTTTGAAAACTTTCAGCGTCACCACCAAACCGATTTGCCATGACAGCCGATGGTTTTACTTCCTGCAGGAAATTCTACGTGACGGGCAAATCTGTTCCTCTGCCCTAATCAAGGCCGGCGCCGTTTCCCGCTCGGGCCTGGTGCCTGCGCCCGAGGCTTTGGCCGCGGCGGGACGCGACGACTGGGGGCATGACATTCCGCAATGGGTTAACGAGTGGATCGTCGCCGAGGGCCGCCGACCCTGGCCGGTCGGTAACAGCCGCTGAATCCGCTGGCGCTGCGCGAATGTTACAACCCGCGGGTTAACGCCTGCAGCATGAGCCGCGGCCGCGATCGAACCCGGATGCCGAACTACGAGATCATGATGCAGGTCAATGCCTCAATCCCAATGCGGTGATTTACTGAGCCCGTAAAGAAACCGGAAAGACACTCGCCAGGCGCGCAGCCGACCCGAATCGATAGTCGCGATATTGTTAAACCGGCACCTAAGTATGTTAAACCGGCACCTAAGTATGTCGTCGGGTTAATGGAGTACCATGATGCTAAACAACGACCCGAAACCTATAACGACCCGAAACCTATAGTAATCACCGGCAGACCAGGATACCGGCCTGCTAAGAAATCGTTACGGTTGATATTATTCGCCCTGCTCGGCACCGCTTTACTCGCAGGCTGCGCCCAGATTCGCAAAGCCACCTATCCCAGTGATTTTGTTTACCTAGAACAAAAACAAATCACTACGGAAATGGCCTTGCTCAGCCTCTACATGCGGCAACTCGACCGCATATTATTAGACGACTCGACCATTAGCAGCGAGCAGCAGCGCCGAATCCTGGCCATCCTCTCCAAAATCGAAACCAGCGCCTCTAAGCTCGGCGCCGGCAGCGTCAGGACCAATCACCTGTTGATCGACAGTCGTATCGATCAGTTCACAAACGATGTCTACGTCGCGATCCACAATGCCAGCGCCAACCCTCCCAATTACTTCGCCTTGGGTCGGCTAGCGGGTAGCTGTGTCGGTTGTCACAAGTTTCGAAAAAACTGAGGACTGACCAGCAGCCGGCAGCATTCGGAGCTTGGGATAGGGCTGCTTTATTGCGGCCCGAGGCCGGCGGGAAGTAGCGTGAGATCGGTCTATGTTGCAGTGCAGCATTAAATGGTCTAATATCCCAGGCATGCGCAGAATCTCTTCATCATACAGTGCCAGGGAAACCTTGCCGGACGGGCGCTGCCTTTACATACGCGCGATTCGGCCCAGCGACCGGAAACGGCTGCACGAGGAATTCCACAAGCTGAGCGCAGCTTCGGTGCGCGACCGTTTCTTCAACGTAAAGCAGGATCTGACCCCGAAGGAATTGACATTTTTCACCGAAGTCGATTTTTCAATGCACGTCGCCCTGGTGGCTGAACTGGATATCGATTCGAGGCGTCACCCGGTCGGCGTGGGACGCTTCGTGCGCAAACAGGAGGATCCCGATCATTCCGAGTTTGCGATAACCGTAAGCGACGCAATGGCGGGGCAGGGAATCGGAAAACTGTTGCTGAAGCAACTAAAAACTGTTGCTGAAGCAACTAATAGATTGTGCACGGCGACTCGGGGTCCAGCATCTCGATGCTTCCGTGCTGCCGCAAAACGCGCGTATGACAAAGCTACTGCATCGCACCGGCCTGCCTGTCAAATCGAAAATAGAAGATGGAATCCTGACCTATACCTTAGATATTTGACCTTCATATTGCGGATCGGCGCCTTCATCGGCGAGCCGCCGGCAGTAATTGCCGCAACCGTTTTTCGATTAGAAACCCGTCTTGCTGCAAGCCCGCGAAAATCACGATACTCAATACTATAGGCAATTCCTGACGCAAGCTTGGAGAGCGCCGATCGCAAAACGCTAGTAATAATCTTGAAAATAGTATGGCGAACAACCAGGAGCTTTCAATCAAACGGCTGAAAACGAAGCGTAGCACGCAAGAGTACACGCTGATTTCATTATGTATTGCGGGAATTCTCGGGATTTCACCTTTTGCCGGATGGCGGTTTATGCAGGGGCAAATGCTGCTGGCCGCCATCGATAGCGCGATCGTTATCGGCGTTATCGGCATAGGCCTGCACGTATTGCTGACCCGCCAGGTGCGTATAACGGGCATTCTACTAACCGTTTTTTACATGTGCGGTATGGTAGCCGCGGTTTACGCCAGCGATGCCGCGCTGATTTACTGGGCGTTTCCAACGACAACTGCGGCCTATTTTCTAGTGAAACCCAGGGAAGCTGCATTCATCAGCCTCGTCACCCTGATCGCGCTGCAACCAATAATGATCGGTAGCATAACAAGTGTCGAACAGGTCGGGATTCTGGTAGCTCTGACGATCAACAATATTTTTTCATACGCCGTGGCGCGTAACATGCAATTGAACGCGCGTGAACTGGCACAGCAAGCAACCCGGGATTCACTCACCGGCGCCGGCAATCGCAGATTGTTCGACGAAAAGGTGCTCGAGCTGATTGCAATGCAAGACCGTGACAAAACCCCGACTTCGCTGGTCATACTGGACATCGATAACTTTAAAACAATCAATGATCGATTCGGACACATCCGCGGTGACGAAGTCTTGATCAATCTGGCCGGGATATTGCGGGAACGCTTGCGTAAAGGCGACGGCCTGTACCGCTTGGGGGGTGAAGAATTCGCGATCGTCGCCAACCGGGCGGATCGGGCAATGGCGCTGAGCCTGGCCGAGGAGTTACGCGGGCTGGTCGAGACCAGCGATCTGGTGCCGGCGATGCAGGTCACGATTTCACTCGGAGTCGCCGAATGCGATGCGGCCGATGACGCCGGAACCTGGTTTGAAAAGGCGGATTCGGCGCTCTATCAGGCCAAGAATAGGGGCCGTAACCAGACTTGCATCGCCGCCTGATCGCCTTTTGAGTATAGGATTAACCTATGTTTCGGGAAATCAGAATACCGCCCCAGATGACGTTGCGATCGGCGGCCCCGCGCTTGAGTTCCGACGTATGACCCCGCAGCGAGTAGGTAAAGCTGTAGCCATTGCTTAATACAAGGGTGTAACCCAGCCAGGCTTCGACGATAGCGCGATTGATTTCATCGCGCTCGTAAGTTACCGCGCTGTCGCGGAATTGGCCCTCGAGGAATGCATTGTAGGCACGATACTTGAGTGACATGCCCGCCCAGAAGTAACGCTCGGAAACCGCCGCCACCGAATTAGGAACCGATTTTTCCGCGTAGTTGGTCAGTTCCGGATTGAAGGATACCCAGGGCGTATGAATCTTACCGGCGCGCAAGCCCAGACTCCAGCTGGTTTCGGTAATATATCCAACCGACGCTTGCCAGGTACTTTTGATTTCGAACCCGGGATCATGCTTAAACAATAAGGCCTGCCGAGCAAGGCTGTAACGCGCGGTCGGTTCGCCCCCGTTCGAGATCTGGTTATCCCAACCCCGGGCCCGATTGCCGTCGTAAAGCGAATGCACCAGGTTTTGCACATCGCCAACCAATGCGAGACCCAATACGCCAACGGTCAAGCTGCTTTGCCAGGAAACATCAAGTGCCGGATAAAATGATTCTCGGGTACTGGAGACATAAATCAGGCTGGCGTAAGGGCGATCGTCGGGATTGGCAGACGCCAGGCTGATATCTTCTGGGGTAAAGCCGAACATCCCGTACTCGATCTTGCTAGCCGCGATACCGGATCCGGCAAAACCTTCCAGATCCAGCTTCAGATTTATCCAGTCCAGCGAATCGTGCAGCGAGGCCCATTGATTTTCCGCCGGCTTGCCCGCGTAGGTGAAATTGATGCCGTAGGTGTAATCCTGATCGCGCGAACCGGGGACCAGAATATCGTTGTCGAAGGCAATCGACCAGCTGGATATATCGACAACCTTGCTCCGTGCCGGCGGTGCGTTGAGGCCGGCGTATTCATCGCGCTCGGCCCGTGCCGTACCGCTGGCCAGGAGCGACGTGACAGTCAAAGCAAGCAACAGCCCGGGGCGCAGAATTTCAAACAGTGGGTTAGTATTCATAGTAATCCGACCGGTCGTCTTATTAATGATTCAAAAAAACTACCGCATCAACTGCGGCAGCACATTAAGGAAGGCATCGAGCGGTGCGCGCGACTTGGACGCCTTCATCCGCATGAGGGTGCCTTCCCAGGCATTCATGATGAATTCCGCAATCGTGCCTATGTCGGTGTCGCGTTTTATCTCGCCTGTCGCCTGGGCCTCTTCGAGCAGCTGTCGAAAAAGTTCGGTATTGCGCGCCAGGATCTGGCGAACCTTGCGTCGTATGACTTCGTTACTGGCCGACATTTCCTGGCACATATTGCCGAAAAAGCAGCCCACCTTGAAATCATCGTCACAGGCTTGCATTGCATTCTGCTCGAAGTAATGCTGCAGGCGCCGCAGTGGAGGCTCGCTCCCCGACGCCAACAGCTCGCGGCTGGCCAACAGGCTTTCAGCGGCGACCGCCTCCAGCGCCTCGACCGCAAACGATTGCTTGCTATCGAAGTAATTGTAAAACGAACCCTTGGGTACTCCGGCCGCATCGACAATGTCCTTGACGCTGGTACCGTTGTAGCCACCCGTCTTCATCACCTCGAGACCGGCCCGCAGAATATGCTCTTTTTTAGATTCGCGTTTGCTCATTCGGAAAATATATGACCGGTCGTCTAAGTTTCAAGTGTTATTCGCGCCATTGGCTAAATTTCTCGGATAGGGCACGCGAATCCGGCCTCCGGCGCCCGAGTATGAAAGGCAATACTCTAGCGCTGGCATCGGTCAGGTTTTTTTTATTGCTTCGACGAGTCGGATTACCTTTTCCTCGATCGTATCCCGAACTTGCTGAAACTCCGGCGTATCCATATTCTTCGGGTCCGGAATCTCCCAATCCGCTCGCTGCCTGGCTCGTACGTAGGGACATTCGTCACCGCAACCCATGGTCACCAGATAATCAAATTCGATCTGGGGAATTCGATCCAGCGATTTGGATGCGTGCGTGGACAGGTCGTAACCGATATCGTGCATCGCAGCGACGGCTTTTTCGTTGACCGATCCGGACGGACGCGAACCACTCGAAAAAGATTCCACAATACCCTTGCCATGAATTTTCCCGAATGCCTCCGCCATCTGGCTGCGACAGGAATTTTCGATACATACGAACAGGATTTTCTTCATCGACCAGCGTTCCCCGTTGCTTAAATACACTTGAATATATTGTTTGCCGGTATTCACCGACGATCGGAATCAAACTATAAATACACGATCTTGTGACGCGAATCCCCGGCAGATCTGCAGCTCACTAACAGCATTCCCAGTTCCCGCGAAACATGATGCGAATCTATACTGTTTGTCAGACAATACCTAGCCTTCGATAACTGGATATTTTCATTTTGGTTTTACCGTAATTCGATTGTAAACGAGTCCCCGCAGATTCGCGGGAACTCGTTTGACGCTAGACTTCAAGCGGATTCCCGCTGAGCCGGAGGATTCCAACTACCGGACTCGATCGTCTTTTGCACATAGGTCCCGAAATCTGTCGCCGGTCGGCCCAATGCTTGTTCAACGCCGGTCGCCGGCGCGCGGTTTCTGCCATCGAATACCTCGGTGAACAAATGTCGCAGTAACCATTGCAGGTCTTGCGGCACGCCCTGTTCCTTCAATGCGTCGATATAGGCATCGACCGGCAGCTGGGTGTATTTCACGGGTTTGCCAAGCGCCTCGGAAATCTCCTGTATGCACTGCGCGAAGGTCAGCGCGCGCGGACCGGTGACTTCGAACAGTTTGTTTCTAAGCTCCGGTTTGGTTAAAGCGGCTACCGCCACATCGGCGATGTCGTCGATGTCGATGAATGGTTCGACCTCGTCCCCGGCAGGCAGCAGCAACTCTCCGGCAAGAATACCTTCCAGCATAAAGCTTTCGCTGAAGTTCTGCGCAAACCAGCTGGCCCTGACGATGTTCCATGAAAGACCGCTATTCATAAGCACCCGCTCCGCGCGTTGCGCTCCTGCCTCGCCCCGGCCCGAAAGCAGTACGATGTGTTCGAGCCCAACCGCGCTGGCCAGGTCTACGAATTTTTTGACGGCGGATAGCGCCTGCGGAACCGCAAGATCCGGCTGATAGGTGATATAGGCGGCGCGGGTGCCCGCGATGGCGGCACGCCAGGTGGTTGAATTATCCCAGTCGAATGACGGGGTGGTTGATCTCGATAGTGCACGTGTTTCATATCCGAGCGCCAGCAGACGCTGGTTTACGCGCGCGCCGGTTTTACCGTTTTTACCGATGATGAGAATGGGTGATGGTTGCATGACTACAATTTCCTGTGCTGGTTAGTGGGAAGACTGCACAAACATCTCGTTTGTCAGGAAAATAATTATGCAAAACTTTATTCGGATTAATAATCACTTTTAATCCATTTTTATTAACTTTTCGTCCAAATCATTGGACACTTAATCAATACCCTGCCAATATTCGAACCATGACGACTCTCCCCAGAGAAATACCGACGCTTACCGATCCACTCGGCGAAACCCTGCATTTACTGCGGCTCAATGGCAGTTTTTACTGCCGCTCCGAGCTGACTGCGCCCTGGGGTGTCGAAATGCCCGCATTCGACGATTACATGATGTTTCATATCGTCACCGCGGGTCACTGCTGGCTCGAGGTCGAAGGCGAGGCACCACGTCTGCTGCAACAAGGCAGCCTGACGTTGGTACCTCGTGGCAGCGGGCACCGGATTCGCAGCAGCCCGGAGGTAACGGTCGAGCCGTTGTTCGAGATACCGGTCGAGCGGGTCAGTGAGCGCTATGAAGTCATGCGTTACGGCGGCGGCGGCGCTCTGACTCAGTTGACATGCGGCGTGGTGAGCTTCGATCACCAGGCAGGACAACAATTGATTGCTCAGTTACCCGGAATATTGCAGATTGACAGCCTCGACGATGAAGACGGCAGTTGGCTGCAAAGCTCCTTGCGCTTCATCGCACGAGAAGCCAGAGAACTGCGGCCGGGCGGCGAAACGGTGATCACCCATCTGGCTGATATTATCATCATCCAGGCCATCCGCAGCTGGATCGACACGGCACCCGAAGCCAACCGAGGCTGGCTGGCCGCCCTGCGTGACAATCATGTGGGCAGGGCGCTCGCGGCAATCCACCGGCAACCCGAAAAGGACTGGACCGTGGCCTCGCTCGCCAAGGAGGTCGGCATGTCGCGATCGGGATTTTCCGCTAGATTTACTCAATTAGTAGGTGAATCCGCCAAGCACTATCTAACCCAGTGGCGGATGCAACTCGCCCGAGCCCAGCTGCAGGAATCTTCCGTTTCGCTTACGCGGCTCGCCGAAGGTCTCGGTTATCGGTCCGAAGCGGCATTTTGCCGGGCTTTCAAACGCGTGTTCGGGGTGCCGCCGGGACGCGTTCGCCAAACCGCCGCAAACACCGGTCGGACAAAATGACGGTGATTGCCGATTGCTCCCACGCAGGCCAGGCGCTTCGTCACCCGGCCTGGCGTTTCTCATGCACTGGGGCCGCGGCAATTATCCGGCCGGTATGAAACTACCATCGACGCTCAATTAAGCATTTCGTCGGCCCGCATTTTGGCGGCGATAAAGTCGATAAAGCTGCGTACCGTCGCAGAGGCCAGACGCCCTTGATGATGCACCACGTGAATCGGCCATGCGGCGGGTTCAAAAGGCTCCAGCAGTAGTCGCAGTTTGCCCGCGGCAACATGGCGCGCGACCTGGTAAGACAGCAGCCGAGTTATGCCGAAACCGCGCAATGCAGCTTCGATCGCGGCGTCATTCGAGGTGACCGTAAGACGCGGTTTGAGCCGCGGACTGCGTTCGCCCCGATCACTGCCGAAACGCCAATTCAGGGAAACGCCGGCTGCACTCGATGCTATTAAACAGTGCCTGGCCAAATCCTCGGGGCTGGATGGCGCCGCATGCTTGCGGAGATATTCGGGCGCTGCGCAGACAACCTGTCGAACGGTTCCCACCGGTAATGCACGCAGGCTGGAATCCGGCAAATCGCCGATGCGCACCGCGACATCGACGCCCTCTTCGAGCAGATTTACGTCGCGATCCAGAAACAGCGCGCTGAATTCGATATCCGGAAAAGTTTGCAGATATTCGACGATGCCGGGCATGACGAACATGCGCCCGAACATCACCGGCGCCGTCACCGTCAACAATCCCCGCGGCGTCGCGTTGGCACCGCTGACGGCCGCATCGATAGCATCCGCTGCCGCCAGCACCCGGCGCGCATCGGCGAGATAGCGCTGTCCTGCCTCGCTAGTACGCACATAACGCGTGGTGCGATTCAACAGCTTCACACCGAGATGCCGTTCCAGCGCGGCGACGGCGCGGGTTACGGCGGGCGGTGACAACCCCAGACGTCGAGCAGCGCTGGCAAAACCCTGTTCTTCGGCAACCGCGACAAAAACGCTCATTAAGTGAAACCGGTCCATAGTTTATTCCAATTTTAGTAATTATCTATTGTATTTATTGGATATTCTTATTTCAAATGGAATTAAATATAGTGCCATCACCCGCCGAGCGAACACTGTGGCGGGCACTGCTATAGACCAAATGCAACCACAGCCAACGGTAGGTATATAACATGGGACACCGATTTGCCAAGATCGCCTTTACCGACTCGGTACGCGAAGTTCAACAACAGCTCGGTAGCCGCAGCGCCTATGCGGATTTCGACGAGGGTCAAGATTACAACCACCGGCTGAGCGAGCGCGAGGTGGAATTCATCAGCGCGCGTGACAGTTTCTACATGGCAAGCGTGAGCGAGGCCGGCTGGCCTTACCTGCAGCATCGCGGTGGCCCGCTCGGTTTCCTGCGTATTGTCGATGCACAAACTATCGGTTTTGCGGATTTCAGCGGCAATCGCCAGTACCTCAGCGTCGGTAACCTGCGCCAGGACGATCGGGTGGCACTGTTCTTGATGGACTACCCGAATCGACGCCGCCTGAAATTGCTGGGACGCGTGCGCCTGGTGGGCGACGATGAGTCCGAATTACTGTCCCAACTGAATACGGATGACTACGGCGCCATCGTCGAACGAGGTTTCCTGATCCACGTCGAAGCCTTCGACTGGAACTGCCCGCAGCATATCACCCCGCGCTACACCGCATCGGAGATCGAGTCGACGGTCGCAGCCTTGCGCCGGGAACTAAACGATTTAAAGAGTTCCGCCAGGCGCAAGCATGAGCCGCGGCAATTCGGTGCGGGGCCGTTACCGCTGGTTATTGCCGGGGTGCGTCAATTGGCGACTTCGATCCGCGCCTACGAGCTGCGCGCTCGCGACGGCGGCATGCTGCCCGCGGTGCAGGCAGGCGCACATTTGCAGGTGCCGATACCACTCGAGGACGGCAAGACGGCGTTGCGACATTACTCGATTTGCTCGAATCCCGAGCGTCGGGATATTTATGAAATTGCGGTACTGCGCGATTCATCCGGCAACGGTGGATCGCTGGCGCTGCATCGAAGCTTCGACCTCGGCATGAGACTCAACTGCGGTCTGCCGCAAAATAACTTCGGCCTACATAGCGTTAGCCGCCCGGCGGTACTGATCGCAGGCGGTATCGGCATCACGGCGATCAAGCCGATGGCCCAGGCACTGCGGGCTCGCGCCAACCCGCTGCAGATTCACTACGCCGCGCGCGGTCGCGGGGAGATGGCTTTTGGCGAACGGCTGCAACGCCAGTTTGGCGCCGATATTCAGCTTTACCTTTCCGCCGAGGACCGGCGCCTGGATATCGCGCGAATATTAACCACGGCAAGTGATGATGTCGTCTTCTACGTCTGCGGACCCGCGCGACTGATCGACGCGGTGAACGCAGTTGCCGCGCAATTGGAAATTGCGCCCGATCGCCTTCGTTGCGAGCGCTTCGACCCGGCGGCGATCGCCAATGCCAAACCCATCCGGCTCGAACTGCGGCGTTCGCGGCGGCAAATCGAGGTGGCGGCGGACCAAAGCATCCTCGACGCCATGCTCGCAGCGGGCATCGACGTCAACTACAGTTGCCGCAACGGCAGCTGCAGAACCTGCGCGCTGCGGGTGCTCGAAGGCGACCCAATCCACCGTGACCAGGCCTTGACGCAAGCCGAGCGCGAACAGGAAAAATTATTCTGCCCCTGTGTGTCACGCGCACGAGGAGATCTGGCACTTGATTTGTAACACATCGATAATTTCCACCGGCGCTATGCCTGGCATTGATATCCGACAGGGATAAGATTATTTCATGTCGCCTGTTAAGCATGCATGTCGGATGAAAAGTCGATGCTTAAAGCAACCATAACGCGGGCCCGCTGCGCCCTGTTTTTATGGTTAGCCCTGGCAGGAAAGACCGCGTTGGCCGCCGAGGACGGCGAGTGGTGCCGGGATTTCAACCCGCCGATGGTGACCAATACCGGTCAACAGTCGCAGCCCGAGCGCTCGATGCGCGGGGCGTCCTGCGTTAAATATGGCTGCAGCGCACCGCTGTAAATGCAGTTTCCCGACGCCGGTACAGCCGCGGACTGCCGCGCTGACACTTCTCAAGAGTGGCTCCCAAACGACGGTTTTTTATGACGGTGATGACGATGATGACGGTGATGAGGCCGGGAATGATAATGCCAGGGACTGTAGTAAAAGTACGCCGGCGGATAGACTGCCGCAGGCACTGTTTGACGCGGTTTCCACAGAAACGAACCTTCGACCGCAACGATTGGAAACAGGTATTCGAATTCACCTATCGGGCGGCTAGTCTTCGCTTCGATTGCTCCGACCACGGTTAGCGAGCGGCCGGTTTCATATACCAGCGGGTCGACGAATTTACCGAAACTGGCGATGAAGCGGCCATCGCTCTTGCCACCGGTTAGCGGCCGGCCGTCGTCGCCCAACTCGTGCCGCACGATTTCGATCCAGGTGCGGTCGGTCTTGTTTTCAACCTTGCTGATAATCCCGCCCCAGCGCACCTCGGAACCGAGATAGCGGTCAATGTCGATACGAACCTTGGTTAGCGACAAGTCTTGCGGCGGGATCTTGGCTATCGCCGGCGGCGGCTTGCTGGCGCAGGCCGCGAGCAGGACTGCCAATAAAACGAGTAACGTGGGTTTCATATCCTTTAGTTCGTCCGCCATCTCAAAAAGTTCGCCGGTCGGGCAATTTTAACACTGTGCCCGGCGCTTGACGCGGGCAGGACGACCGGCACTCGAATAGATCCTGGCTGTCAATCGAGCGACTCCCCTTTTACAATCCAGCCCTGTTTGACCAAACAAGGGCGGCCGATGAAATTTGTACGAATCTTCTGCTTTGGCGACAGCATCACTCTCGGCTGCAACGATAGCCAGGGCCTGGGTTGGCCGGGACGACTCTGTTGCGGATTGAAACACGGCGACGACGAAGTAGCCGGTTACAACCTCGGCGTCAACGGCGATACCTCGCGGGATATCGAACTGCGCTGGCGCACGGAGGCCGCGGCGCGCAGCCGAAACGGGCCGGGACTAATGCTGTTCGCTTTCGGCTTCAACGATGCCGCCAAAGCCGACGGCAACGTTGTTCAGGTTGACCTCGCGGCCTCGCTTGCAACCGCGGGTCGTATCATGAGCGCGGCGCAATCGATCTCTCAGATATTGTGGATCGGTCCTACGCCACTGGACGAATCGGTCAATCCGATGCAAACCGATGAAGCCTCCTGGGAGATGCGCAATGCCGAAATCGAGGCTTACGACCAGGCTTACGCGGCGCTGGCGCGCGATATCGGAGTCGACTACCTGCAACTATTCCCGGAATTCTTATCGAGCCCTCGCTACCAGGCGGCGCTGGCCGCGGGTGACGGGGTGCATCCGGGCGACGACGGCTACGCACTGATCGCCGAACGAATCGCATCCTGGGAAAAGTGGCTGGAGCATGTTTAAGCCCCGCGAAATCAGGGATGATAACTTTATTCCTCCGCACGATTCAGCTGGTGAATTCGCAACTCAAGCGGTTGCGAGCTATCCAAATGTATATCGCGTTGCGGGAAGGCGATATTGATGCCGGCCGCGCTGAATTTATTATTAATGGCCAGGTGCAGCTCGCTCATGGTTTGCCGCCAATAATCCATCGAGCCGATGAAACAGCGCAACACGATGGTCAGCGAACTGTCGCCGAAACTCTCGAATGCGACCAGCGTCGGCGGATCATCGAGCACGCGTTCGTGTTCGTCGGCCACTTCCTGCACCAGTTGAATCGCGCGTGTCACATCGCTGCCGTAGGCGATACCAACCGGAATTACGATGCGCGTGACCGGGTCGGTAAGCGTCCAGTTCAGCAGCCGCCCCGTAATAAACTCTTTATTGGGTACCAGCAATTCCTTCTGGTCCCAGCCACGGATCGTGGTGGAGCGAATACGGATCTTGGTGACGACCCCGTCGGTGTCGCCGACCGTGACGACGTCACCGATCCGGATCGGGCGTTCGAATAATAAAATCAATCCGCTGATAAAATTAGCCACGATTTCCTGCAAGCCGAAACCGATTCCGACGCCCAGTGCGGCGATCAACCACTGAATCTCCGACCACTTGCCGCCGAGCAGGTTGAATACGAGTACCACGCCGATGGCAACGATCGCATATTGCGTCAGCGTGGTTATCGCGTAGCGGCTGCCGGCCGAGATATTGAGACGCGCCAGCAGCACTATCTCGAGCAGCGCCGGTAAACGGCGCGCGCCGACGAAAATGATGAGAATCGCCAGGGTACCGAGGATAACGTCTTTTAGCGTCACCGGAACCAGCTGTTCCGCGCCGTCGACCAGCGCGCTGCGCTGCCATAAGGAAATATCGTCGAGAATACCGAAGGCCGGCAAGACGTCGGACCAGATCACCCAAGCCCAAGTGCGGCAACCAGCAACAAGGCGGTATTGATCAGCTTGGTGGTATCCTCGCTCAGGGCTTCGTAATCGATCTCCGGCGCGTCGGGCTGCATCGGGTCGACCTCGCCGGTAGCGCCGTCACCCTCGCCGGCGTCCCGGGCGGCACGCTGCGCCCGATGCCTCACCAGTGCATCGAGAAACGCGAGCCGGCGTTCGGTCAGCATAACCCAGCGCACCACGAGTTGATGGATTAAAATAATCGCGACGATCAGCCACAGCGTATCGACCAGGCGCGCCCCGAACTGGGCCGCGGTATAAACGTAACCGACCGCGGCAAGCAACCCTAACAAGACCGGCAAGGTCAATCCGAGCACCAGCCACAAATAGCGGAACCAGGTGATCGGGTTGCCCGGATTGGCGGCGTAGAATTTTCGCAGCGCACCTTTATCCGGCGCCAGGATTCGTCCGAAAAACCAGGCCAGGGCCAGCATGACGATGACAAAAAACAACCGGCTTAATCCCCCGGCCAGGGCCGCGGGATCAAAGGAGACCGATGCAATCAGTATGAACGCCGTCGGTAGAAAGACCGACATCAGTCGACGGGTCTGATGGCGCAGCTTGGCGGCCGTCGGCGGGCTCCATTTAAAATGCGCGACCGCGAGGCCGCGCGGTTCGCAAAATACTCGGAACGCAACGAAATAGAAAGGTACAGCGCGAGCGCGTAGAACGCGGCGCCGATCGCGGGCACGAACTGACCGGTCCAGACGGCGGGTTGGCTGAGGTGGCTCTCGAGTAGGAGTGGATTGATCGTTTGCACAAACTGTAGATGCAATCCCAGGGCCGCAAACAGGATCGGCCAGGGCAAGGCCAGCACTAGCGTCAGGGCTAACGCCCTGAGCGTGGCAATATACCGGTCGTGGCGCAGTTGGCCGACATTGCGGCTGCTTCTTTCGAGCGATTGTCGCAGCCTGCGGGTATTTCTCTGCAGGAAACCGAACAGCAACAGCCCCAGCAACAGCAGCCAGGGGAACCTGGCCGGCATTATCAGCGCCATGCCCAGCTCCAGCCAGTGGGTCGGCGAAATAAAAATCGCGACGTTCTGCGAGATCGATTGCAGTGTCTCCCAGGACGGCAGCTCGCCGGTCCGAATCCACAGCAAGCGTTCATCGAGAAATTCGTTATAGGCGGTTACCGTCTCCGACAACTGCCGCTGTGCGAAATCGAGTTCACCGAGCGCCTGTAAATAGGTATCGTCGGCGGCGATCGCCTTATCCAGCAAGTCGCGCCGCACCCCGGCAAGCTGCAGAATCTCGGCACGCAATAATCCGCGCCAAGTCTCCGACAAGGGCGTCAAGAGGTCATCGACGTAGACATTGATATCGCGCATGCGGACGCGTTCCTGCTGATTGCGGATCTGGCGCAGGCTAGAATCGATAACGAGTTGGCGGCGGCGCTCCTCGGCGGTCCTGAAATCCCCCGCTTCGGGTAGTTCGCGGCGC
>Ga0136654_1000179_pt1 | contig 20623 bp, 16 predicted proteins | sample InaspJWI70metaG_FD_94865 | JGI IMG/M metagenome (GOLD analysis project Ga0136654, IMG submission 94865) | Marine gutless worms symbiont microbial communities from Oahu, Hawaii - Inanidrilus sp. 1 OAHU.JWI-70 metaG (version 2) | ecosystem: Host-associated > Annelida > Digestive system >... | reverse complement strand
GCCTTGGTGATCTGGTGGTGGATATGCGCTATTTATTCAAAAACTTTGCCCGGCGCTGGTCTTATGTGCGTGAAGCAGAGAATGTGAAATCAGAAGTTCAACCTGACGGAATTGGCGGCTTTACCCGATTTGAAGACTGCATTGAATGCGGCGCTTGCGTTGCCGCATGCCCGGTTATCGATAAAAACGCCGACTTTATGGGGCCTGCGGCCCTGGCCGCCCTTCACCGGGAAGTGTTGAAATCTCCCGATAGAAAATCAGAGCTAATGGCCCTGGCCGGTGCCAGGCGGGGAGAACAGATGTGTGAAAGGGCGCTGAATTGCAGCCGGGTCTGTCCGACCGCCGTTTATCCGGCGCGGCACATCGCGGATTTAAGGCGCAAGTTGCACCCCAAAACCGGTTCATGAATTTAGAGCTTACCTACAAAATCTAAACTTTTTCTCATTCAAAATTCGATGTTGGACGTTCGATGTTTGACCTGCCCGCGATGCCTTAAAACTGGTATGAGGCAAATTTAATCCTTTGATTTATATATCCATGTTTACGCCAAGCCAACACAATATGTTTGGCAGGCGGGTGTTCAATTGATTTCAAGAAACCTCCCTCGATCCCCTGGGCGTAAATAATAACCCAGTGCTTATGAGGTGAAGCCCCTATCTCGTTCATGATCCTCGAAGGTGCGATCTTAAAATTTCCACATGACAGGATCATCGTCTAAATGGTCGGTGACCGTCCGTCCGATGGCATCCATATCCGCCAGATCCTGCGGGCTTAATTTGATTTTTGCCGCTGCAGCGTTTTCAGTGGCCTGCTGCGCATTGCGGGCGCCGGCAATGGCACAGGTATTCGGCTGGGCAATGACCCAGGCCAGGGCCAGCTGTCCAAGGGTGCATGCGTGCTTTTCGGCGAGGGGTCGCAGGCGGTTCAGCGCCTGCTGAATGCGCTCGTAATTGTGCGCTTGAAACAGTTTGCTGCCGGCACGATGATCTTCGGATTCGAACCGGTGGTCCGGTCCGAACTTGCCGGTCAGCAGCCCCTGGGCCATGGGCGAATAAGCTAAAATGGTGATGTCGTTTTCGACGCAGTATGGCCGGGTATCGGTTTCCGCGTGGCGCCAGAACAAAGAATAGGGAGGCTGCAGGCTGGCGATGGGACCGTATTGAGCGGCTTCCGCCAACTGCTGCCGTGAGAAATTGGACACCCCGATGGCTCTGATTTTACCCTGCTGCTTCAAATCGATCAGAGCGCGCATGGTTTCTTCAACCGGCACCTTTTTCATACCCCACGAGCCGGCCGGCCAGTGGATCTGATAAAGGTCAATGGTATCGGTTTTCAGGTTTTTTAAAGATCGTTCGCAGGCTTTAATCACCTGATCATATTTGAGATGATTGGCGAACACTTTGGTTGCGTAAACGACTTTATCGCGCACATCGGACAGCGCCCGGCCGAGGATTCGCTCCGAATGGCCTTTCCCATAGGCTTCAGCCGTGTCGAAAGCCGTTATGCCGGCATCATATGCAGCGCGCATGGCTTTTGTGGTTTCGCTGTCATCGATGCCGGTCCACATTTCCTTGCCCGCCTGCCAGGTGCCCATGAGGATCGGTGATATCCGAATGTCGGATGTGCCCAATGTTCGCAATTCCATCATTGCCTCCAATTTGTTGCGGCAATTTTTAGCGTCGATATATCGTAGAATATAATCTTTAAGAACTAAATTAAGAAGTTGATTATTTGTCAATTATTAGCCAATAGTTGAGCATTGTCAAATCTTCCGCATGGAAACAGATGAGAATGAAGAAAAACAAATTTGATGAAAAAGTTTTAAATTTGCGAAGTAACGACCGGATCGAAGAAATGGAAGTCAAGCGTGTGATCGATGTGTGTCTTGAGCAGTGTTCAGCGGTTCGCCTGCTGGATGTCGGAACTGGCAGTGGCTTATTTGCGGAAGAGTTTGCCGACCGGGGTATATGGACAATAGGTATAGATCCAGATGCGGATATGATTGCGGCAGCCCGATATTATGTCGCCGGAGTTGATTTTTTAGTGGCGCAAGCCGAAAGGTTACCTTTCAAAGAAAGTACCTTCGATGCGGTATTCATGGGCATGGCACTGCATGAAACAACTGAACCCGACAAGGCGCTGGAGGAGGCTCGGCGGGTGAGCCAAAGCCAGGTTGCCGTGCTGGAGTGGCCTTATCCCCAGCCACCTGATCCTGCACCGGCTGCCAGACGATTCAAACCGGAAGAACTGCAGGCAATGGCCCGCAAAGCCGGCTACCGCAAGATAACTCTTTTGCCCCTGAAACATAAGGTTTTGTATCTGTTGCTAGTTTGATGATCCTGTAAAAAGTACCGAACCCGAATAAAATCAATTTAAGCCGGTTGATCGATTATCCCTTTTGTGGTACCGCTCGACAGAGGGACGGCCGATCTCGATGAATCCAGATCCGGTTGTACCTTTTCGAATAATCCTCAAATCCAAGGAACACCGCCATGCCATCATACGCCATCCCTGATCCGGAAACCCTTCAACGGGAGATCAAAGACTCCCATGCGCGTTGCCGGCAGCTTGGTGTGAATCCCGGCGAAACTCGCAATCCGCGGCAAAAAAGTTTGACACCCGAAGAGCTGGAATACCGGCTCGAAAAAAACCGAGATTTTTTAAATATTGCAATCGACCAGATTGAAGAGCTCTATCAGTTTGTAGCCGGCGCTGGATTCGTCGTGAATATTGCCGACAAAGATGGTTACATCCTGTACACCGTCGGGGACCAGCCCATTCTGAAAAAAATGGCTGCCGGTAACTGTTGGCCCGGCTTTCGGTGGACGGAGGCCGACGTCGGCACCAGTGTCATCAGTCTATCACTGGCCCGTGAGATTCCGGTGCAGATCAATGACGATGAGCATTTCTGCGAGCGCGGTCATGGTCATACCTGTTCCGCATCACCCATATTCGACCCTGACAACCGGCTCATCGGTGTTATCGCCATGTCCGGGGATGCCAGCCAGGTGCATCCGCACACTCTGGGGATGGTTGTCACGGCGGCCAGGGCCATCGGTAACCAGATGCGAATTCAGAAAGCCTCCAAAGAGTTGCTGCTGCGTAATAATTATATGAACGCCGTCATTGACTCCATCGACAGCGGTGTGATGGCCATCGACAAAAACGGCGTCATCAAACAGATCAACAACAAGGGGCGGAGCATTCTTCAATGGGACGAATCCCTGGAAGGCAAGTCCTTGTCAGCGCTTCTCGGCTCCCAGATGGATTTGAACCGCTTGATGCACCCTGGTTTCGAATTTGTCGACCGCGAGGTATTTATTCATGCCCCGCGACGCGTGATTCAGTTGATATGCACAGCCAAACCAATTTTTGATCCGGCGGAACGGATGCACGGAATCATCATCGTATTCAATGAAATCAATCGCATTCGCAGACTCGTCAACGAAATGGCCGGCACCCAGGCCCGATTCACATTTGAAGACATCATCGGCATCAGCGCCGCCATTCAGGAAACCAAGAAAATGGCGATGATCACCGCACTGGGAAGATCGACCGTTCTGCTGCTGGGCGAAACCGGTACGGGCAAAGAGCTTTTTGCCCAGGCCATTCACAACCACAGTGAAAGAAAAGATCATCCGTTTCTGGCCATAAATTGCGGCGCTATTCCGCGAGAACTGCTGGAAAGTGAATTATTCGGATACGTGGAAGGCTCGTTTACGGGCGCCCGCAAGGGCGGTCGGCCGGGCAAGTTCGAACTCGCCGACGGCGGCACCGTATTCCTGGATGAAATCGGCGATATGCCCACGGACATGCAAGTTAAATTATTGCGTGTGCTTCAGACCGGAGAGGTGTATCGAATCGGGGAACATAAATCGATTTCCGTCGATGTGCGCATCATCGCGGCCACAAATTCCGACTTGAAGCAAAAGGTCGACCGCGGAAACTTCAGAGAGGACCTGTTTTACCGCCTCAATGTGTTACCGATATCCATCCCGCCGCTGTGTGACAGGTTTGAAGACATTATACTTCTGGCTAAGCACATTCTGAACCGCTGCTCACAGGGTTTGAAAAAACCCGGCTTAAGTTTATCACCGGCTGCCGAGCAAGTGCTGCTCAGTCATAACTGGCCCGGGAATATTCGTGAACTCGAAAACGTTGTTGAACGCGCTGTAAATTTGGCAGACGGGAAACTGATCGAGCCGGCAATCCTTGGCCTGGCCGGCGTAACGGTTAAAAAAACTGGACTGAAGATCAAGCGCGGCACGCGACTGGCGGATCTGGAAAAGCAGGCCATCATGGAAGTTATCGCTGAGACCGAGTTTAATCTTTCAAGGGCTTCAAAAAAACTGGGCATCTCACGGGCAACGCTGTATAACAAGATTAAAAAATATAATCTTACACCGGCCCGTGTAACTGTATAAATTTAAGACATGTAAAACATTTTTACATAGGTATTAACTACTTAATATATTAAATTTTTATTGAATGTATCATAATAGTTGTCTAATTAATTGACAAATAGTGATCCAGCCATCACCAATTCGAATTCCATTAAAATAAACCGATTATGTGTGTTATATAGAGTGCTTAGCATTATCCCCCATTGTCGCACCTATAAGGCATTCAGACTGGCATGAACTTTGCCTTTTTTAGCTCCAGAAAAGCCGACAGGTGATACCAAGCCCGCATCGCGGATTCCCTGCCGGGTTTTCAACGGGCCGCTTTCCCCGGTACAGGCGATTATTTTTAACCAACCCAACTTCGACAAATTCACTGCAGATTTACACAGGGATAACAAACCCGGGATTAATGCCAGCATTCACAAACAATGTCTGTTAGCGTAACTACAATTGATCACATCTTTTACAAACTGAACACCTCGGCGGCAATTCGATTTTCTATAATTCCTCCGTCCAGGCGAGTTAAAAATTTCGAGGACTTAAACCGCAGCTTTCACCGCTGATTGAAACCTGCAAAGCATTCGCCAACGGCAATGATGAGGTTATTCAGATGAACCAAGGGCAACAGCCAACCTGGGCCATCATCGGTGGCGGTAACGGCGGTCAATCCCTTGCCGGCCATCTCTCTTTAATGGGATTTTCTGTCCGGCTGTACGACATATTTCCGGATACGATCGAGGCCATAAATTCCCAGGGGGGTATTCACATTGATGGCGCCGTTGAAGGATTCGGCGAAATCGAGTTGGGTACGACCAATATCGCCGACGCACTTAAAGGTGCCGATATCGTGATAATCGTTGCACCGGCCGTTGCTCATCGATCGATAGCCGCAGACTGTGCCCCCCATCTGCAGAATCATCAGGTCATTTTTATTCATCCGGGCGCAACCTGCGGGGCCCTCGAGTTTAAAAAAGTGCTGGCGGATAGAAATTGCACAGCCGATGTCACGATCGCAGAAGCCAACTCGCTGCTGTATGCCTGCCGCAGTCCGCAACCCGGCCGGGCTTCAATACTGGGTATCAAAAAGGAGCTGATGGTCGCCGCGCTCCCGGCCAACGAGAACCAGAGGGTGCTGGAATTACTAAATAGCGCTTTCCCCCAAATGTACGCCGGGGAAAATGTCATGCAAACCAGTCTGAGCAATCCCAATGCCATGATGCATCCGGCACCGACGGTACTCAACACCTCTCTGATCGAATCGGGTAGAGACTGGTTGTATTATTGGGACGGTATCACGCCGTCCATTGGCGCCTTCGTAGAACAAATGGACCGGGAAAGAGTTACCCTGGCCGAGATTTTCGGACTGAAGCTGCCCACCATCCGGCAATGGTATAAATCGGCCTATGGCGTCGATGGTGAGACGCTTAGCGAGGCGGTTCGGAAAAATAAGGCCTACGCGAAAGTCGGCGGCCAGAAAACCCTGCTGACGCGTTACATCTTAGAAGATATACCAATGGGATTAGTGCCGATGGTGTCCCTGAGCAAAATGTTCGGTACCGACGTATCCCGGATGGAAACCATCATTAAACTGGGTGAATTTTTAACCGGCAAGGATCTTACAACAACCGGCAGAACGGTTGAAAATCTCGATCTGGCCGGAATGACGGTTGAGGATATCCGGCAGTATATTCTGACCGGGGTTTTGCCCTGATGCTTGCCCGCTAGGCTGTGTCGCAATTATTTGATCTTCGTACGGAGATAAACACTTAAAGCGCTAAATTATTTTTTAAGCACTAGGGACGGTGGTAAGTTTTTTGAAAAAAATGAACGCCGAACATCGAACGTCCAACATCGAATTTTGAATGAGAAGGTTAAGAAACAGACCCAAGAAAGGAGGCACACCAATGAAGAAGCAAAATATCATGCAACTCACTATCCTAAAAACAATGGCGGTGTTTGTCGGATTTACATTTATCCTGGCATCCCCGGTCCTGGCGGCAGAAAAGCCGGGTGCCAGAGAGCCGGGCGCCAGGATCGGCGCCATGCAGATTATGACCGCCACGGCCACCTTTGATCCGGTGCGACCCGAAGCAGCCCGGGTGATTGCAGCGGCTTTCCAGTCCATCGGCTGGGACGTCAAGGCCAATCCGATTGACTACAATCAAAATGTGCAGAAGGTCATTTCGGAGCACGATTATGATATGTGGCTGGTCATGCTCTCCGGTGCGTCTCTGCGCATCGACCCGAACGTGTTTATTTATAAAAAGCACTATTCGGGTGAATTCAAAAAAAGTGGCTGGAACTGGGAGGGTCTCAGCAGCCCCGAAATCGATCAGCTGGCCGTGAGCCAGCAGAAAGAGATGGACGTGCAGCGGCGCAAAGAGATCGTTCACAAAGCACAGGACCTGATCAAAAAGAACCAATCCATGAGCGTGCTGGCCTATGTACAGATGACCAATGCCTACCGCTCGGACCGTATCAAAAATGTGGTGCCGATGATGGGCGAAGGTATCGGCAGCTTCTGGACCGACGTTGGCATGGAGGTCGTCCAAGGCGACGGGTATGTGCGCACCGGAATTACTTCGCCGCTTAAAAACCTTAATCCCGTGGCGGCCAAGGATCATCTGGAATTTCTGGAACTGCGCATGATCTACGATCGTCTATTTCGTATCAGCCCGAGCGGCAAGGCCGAGCCGTGGGCGGCCGAATCCTACAAGGTTGTGGACCCGACGACGATCGATATCACCATTCGCCAGGGGATGAAGTTTCACGACGGTGCCGATGTAACTGCCGAGGACATCAAATTTACGCTGGAGTATCACAACCAGTGGAAGGCGCCTTTTTTTGTGGAATCTCTTAGAAATCTCGAATCGGTTGAAACCACGGGAAATTACAGCGTGCGGATTAAACTCAAGGAACCCTACGCGCCCTTTATTCCCAACCTGCTGGGGGCGATTTTCATCATTCCCAAACATATCTGGCAGGACATTCCGGATAAGGTTGACGACGTCAGCGATCCGTTGAATTATCCCAATGAAAAGCCGGTCGGCAGCGGGCCGTTCAGGTTCGATTATTGGGATAGAGGAAGGGAAATGAAGGTTTCGGCATTCAAACAGCACTTCAATCCCCCCAAGGTGGACGGCATCATCCGGGTTGTATACGGCAGTCACGATGCTATGGCGGCGGCCATAGAAAAGGGCGAGTGTGATCGGACCCGCTACATCCTCAAACCGAGCCTGCTGGTGGATATGCAAAAAGTCAAAAATGTGGTAGCCAAGGGGTATCCCAATCACGGGTTCTACACCCTGTCTTACAATACCCGGCGACCCCCGCTGGATGACCCAGCTTTTCGCAGGGCCGTCGACCACCTCATTCCCCGGGAATTGATGATCGAAGCAATCCTGTCAGGTTTCGGCGAACCGGGCGGATCGGTCATCGCACCGGCCAACGAGTTCTGGCACAATCCGGCCATCAAGCCGAGTCCCGAAGATGTCGCCAAGGCCAAAGAAATCCTGGAAGAGGCGGGTTACTTCTGGAAGCGGGGCAGACTGCATTATCCCAAAAAATAAGCACCTTCAAACAATCCCCCGGGATGCACCGCCCGGTCTGTTCCGGGGGATACAAAGGTTGAAGCCATGCAAGAATACATTATCCGCAGAATTCTATACACGCTGCTGACAATTTTCGGCGTGGCCACCATTTTATTTTTCGTGTTCCGCATCATGCCGGGGGATCCCACCGCCCAGGTGATTTCACCGGCACTGGATGAAGTTGCCCAGGCGCGGCTGAAGGAGGCTTACGGGCTCGACAAGCCGCTGTTCGTTCAATATCTGCTATATCTGAAAAACCTGGTTGTTTTTGACTGGGGCCGCTCTTTTACCAGTTCCAGACAGGTGTTCGACATTCTGACCTATCGCTTCTGGAATACGATTTTTCTGATGGGAGCGGCGATGTGTTTCGTTCTGGTGATCGGTAGCGGCCTGGGGATGGTCATGGCCTGGCGTCGCAGTGGACCGCTGGATACGGGCGGTACCATAGTGGCGCTGGTTTTTCAGTCCGCACCGCCCTTTGTCACCGGTCTTTTGTTGCTGATGGTGCTCAGCTACAGGCTGGATCTGTTTCCCACCGGCGGCATGCACACCCCGGGTGCCACTATCGGGGCGGGCCTGGCCATATTTTTGTCGGGCGATTTTCTGCACCATCTCGTTTTGCCGACCATTACCGTGGCTCTGTTTTACCTGGCCACGCCCATGTTGATTATGCGCGATTCAATGCTGGAGGTGATGGGCAGTGATTTTATCGAACTGGCCAAAGCCAAAGGACTGGCCCCCCATGTTGTGATGATCAGGCATGCCGCCCGCAATGCCCTGCTGGCGGTGGTTACGGTTTCTTCCCTCATGGTTGGATTTGCCATCGGTGGTCAGGTGCTGGTGGAGACAGTCTTCTCCTGGCCGGGTATGGGTCAGTTGATGGTCGAAGCAGCTCAATCGCATGACTATCCGGTGGCCCAGGCAACGTTCCTGGTTCTGGCCGCGCTGGTAATTTCTTTAAACCTGGTGGCCGACATTTCATACTGCTATTTGGATCCGCGGATCAAGATGGGTAAGAGTGTAGGCGGTTAAGCCGGTTGAGCCCGTTGAGCCGGTTGCGCCGGTTTGTCCGTTGAGCCGGTTTGGCCCGTTGAGCCGGTTTGGCCGGTTGAGCTGGTTAAGTCCCGCCATGAAGGGATTGAGTCCATCGGAGTGTAAAAAAATTGATAACTTCGAAAAAAGTAAAAACTCCCTCTCCCTTGAGGACCTGAGACTATCTCAATCGAATTGGAGAGGGCCGGGGTGAGGATGAATAAGAAGGGATTTGAACCGCTTAATTCCCCCTCACCTTAACCCCCTCCGACTCGCCTGAGCTTGTCGCAGGCCACCATGGGAAGGGGATAATGACTTTTTACGAAACCATCAAAAATGAAAACCGGCAAACGGGCTAACGGGCAAGCCGGTGAACCATTTACCGGCAAACGGGCGCAACCGGCTCAACGGGCTCAACCGGCTCAACCGACAAACGGGCTCAACCGGCCCAACCGGCTAACCATATATGCACGTGCTATGCTTTTACTAAACGAATCCTGGACGAGAATCGACCTATGAAAATCACCGAGCTGGAACTATTTCACATCGCTATTCCTTTTGTTGAACCTTACAAACTGTCCAAGGTTTACGGAACCCTGGATGATGCCCACGCCGTTATTCTCAAGATGCGAACGGATAAAGGCATCATTGGGTTGGGGGAAGCAGACCCGATGAATCCGTTTACCGAGGAAACTCCCGGTTCGGTCATGGCTGTCCTGCGTGATCAAATCGGCCCGCTTTTAATCGGCCGGGATCCGACACAGATTGCATGCATTGAATCATTTCTGGATCAGGCCGTGCACGGTCAGCTTATGGTCCGGGGCGCTATCAATATGGCGCTTTATGACATCCTGGGTAAAGTTCACCGACTGCCGGCTCATGTTTTTTTGGGCGGGTGTTGCCATGAAAAACTGCCTCTGTTGGGACCGGTCGGCAGTGGAACACCGGAGGAAGACGCCGAATCGATAGAATCACTGATCCAGCAGGGGTATCGGACGGTGATGCTGAAGATGGGAGCGCTGTCGATTGCCGAAGAAATCAAACGGACGATTTCGGCTATAAAGCGCTTTGGAGAACGCATAAGCATTATCCTGGATCCGAACCAGGGGTGGCAGCTCAAAGAAGCTATGGCGTTTATCGAAGGCATCCGGGGATTTTATCCCGATATGCTGGAACAGCCGATCGGTCGCAGCGATTTGAAAGGTTTGCAAAAGATCCGCAATGCCATTCCCTGCCTTTTAAGTGTCGATGAAAGCCTTATATCCGTCCAGGATTCAGTCGCGATTATCGATCACGGTGCAGCGGATGTTTTCAGCATCAAAGTCTCTAAAAACGGTGGTTTGACCAAGTCGCTGTGGCTCGCCAAGGTCGCCGAAGCATTCGGAATTAAGTGCTTTATGAACAGCATGCTCGAATTCGGTGTTACCCAGGCTGCCTCCGTGCAACTCGGTTGCTCTTTAAATAATCTGGTCGAGGGCGGCCATGCCTACATGTCGGTTTTACGGATGTCGGATGACGTCACTGATTTTGATCGCAACATTTCAAACGCCGTGGTTTCGATCCCGCAAGGACCTGGTCTGGGTGTCATACTGGATGAGAAAAAGCTGCAATCATATACACAGGAGTACGTGCAAATCGTAGGATGAAGCGTGATCAATGCTTCTTTGAACTGTTGATTTCAGGGGAAGCTTGCTGATGTCTGAAAAAAATTTGAAATTTGCCATCCTGGGCACAGGCAACTCCGGCCAGACCTTTGCGGCCGACATCGCTCTGAAAGGATACGCAGTTAATTTGGCGGAAGTACCGGAGTTTGCTGCCAATCTGCGCGCCATTGAAAAAAGGGGGGGCATCGAGCTATCCGGTGAGGCCAGCAGCGGGTTTGCCAAGCTGAACATGATCACCACCGATCTGAAAGCAGCCATCAAAGGGGTGGATGTAATTATCATCGGTGGTTCGGCTTACGCCCATGAACCGTTCAGCAAAGCACTGGCTGAACATTTCGAAGATGGACAGTACATTCTATTTACTTCCAATTTCGGGGCCATGCGCTTTCGCAAATGGATGCAGGCCGCCGGGATCAAAACCCGCATCACGCCGGTGGAAACCATGTCCCTGCTGTATGCCACCCGGGCGGTTGAACCAGGTGTGGTTGCCTGTATCGGCATTAAAGATCATCTTCCCACAGCCGCATTGCCGGCCAGCCGCACACAGGAGTTTTTGGACCGCATCCAGCCGGTGTTTCCGCAGTTCAGCGGGGCGGAAAGCGTCTGGGTCACCAGCGTAAACAATCTCAATCCCATTGTTCACCCGCCGATGGTGCTTTTCAACGCCGGCCGGATCGAATCAACCTGCGGCGAGGATTGGAATCTGTACGCCGACGGCGCCACCGAATCGGTAACGGCGGTCATGCTGGGCATGGATGCCGAGCGCCTGTCGCTGCTGCAGGCGGTATGCTCGGAAGGTATTGCCTTCAAAGATGCCTTTGAGAATCTATATTGTCAATACGCGGTGGGGAAAATATCCCTGTCCGAGACGCTGCGTCAGAGCCCGATCCACTGCAACCCGGCCTTTCCGGCGCCCGACGCCATCGATACACGTTATATCAACGAAGATCTACCCTTCGGTCTGGCCCCCTGGTCGTCCATTGGACACCAGTGGGGCCTGCCGACCCCGAATCTGGATGCCGTTATTCAGATCGCCTCCACCATGCTGAACCTGGATTATTTCACCGAAGGGTTGACCGTGGCGGATCTGGGGATTGAAAATATGCGCCCTGAAGATGTGAGGGCCATGTTGGAATAATACCAAGGAGATTAAAGGAAATGAAACTGGTAAGGATCAAGGAATTTATCGTTACGCAGTTCAAGATTATCATGAGTCACCGCTTCGGTGTATTCGGTGCGGTGATCATCATTTTTTTCTGCGTGATGGGACTGCTGGCCCCGATACTGGCGCCCCATCAACCGTGGGATACGCTGCGCGATACCAACGGCAAGCTAGCCATCATGCGCTCGCCTTCCATGGAATTTCCCATGGGCACCACCGCCATGGGCCGGGATATATTGACCCAGATGCTGTATGCCACCCGCACCACGGTATTGATCGGACTGGTATCGGGTCTGATATCCATCCTCATCGGTGCCAATATCGGCTTGTTTTCCGGATATTACGGCGGAAAACTGGACGAAATCCTGATGCGCTTCACCGATATCATTTACGGCATGCCCTTTTTGCCGTTTTTGATCGTTCTCATTTCACTGTTCGGCCGTAGCCTATGGTTTGTCATCATTGCCATCTGCTGTATTGTCTGGCGCACCTCGGCGCGGGTCATCCGGGCTCAAACCCTGGCCATCAAGCAGCGGCAGTTCATAATGGCGGCCAAAGCCCGGGGCTGCACAAACCTGCGGATCATATACGGACATATTATGCCCAATATCCTGCCGCTGTTGCTGCTGTATACTGCATTTAATATTGCCTGGTCGGTGCTGGCCGAAGCCGGCGCAAGTTTCCTTGGTTTCGGTGACCCCGACAACCTCAGCTGGGGCGGTATGCTCTACAATCTCTGGATTTCAGGCAAAGTCAGAACCGCCTGGTGGTGGTTTGCGCCGCCGGCCATATGTATCGTCCTGCTGGTCAGCGCGCTGGTCTTTGTCAGCCGGGCTTACGAAGAAGTCGCCAATCCACGCCTCAGGCAACGCTAAGGAAGGTTGAAGATGCTGCTAAATATTAAGAATTTGAGAACGCACTATCGTATCCGCAACGGTACCGTGAAGGCGGTGGACGGGGTGTCGCTGTCGGTTAAAGAAGACGAAGTTTTTGGTCTGGCAGGCGAGTCGGGTTGCGGCAAGTCAACCCTTATTCGAACCATTATGCGGCTGGTTCCCCAGACAGCCATTGTAGATGCAGATCAAATGTCTTACAAAGGCCAGAATCTGTTGTCTCTGTCGGACAAAGAATACCGGGAAGATATCCTTTGGAAGGAGATTTCCCTGGTGCCCCAGAGCGCCATGAACTCGCTCAATACGGTATACCGGGTCGGAGACCAGATTCTGGAAGCCATTCAGACCCATTCGGATATGACCAAAGGCGCTGCCAGAGAAAAAATCGGGAATTTGTTCAAAGGCGTCGGTCTGCAGCCGGAACTGACGCGCAACTATGCCCATGAGTTCAGCGGCGGCATGCGCCAGCGGGCGATGATCGCTATGTCCCTGGCCCTGGAGCCCGGCCTCATTATTATGGACGAGCCGACCACCGGTCTGGATGTGCTTGTGCAGGAGCGAATCTTGCGGGAGCTGAAAGCTATCCGTAAAAAGTCGGCTGCATCCATATTTTTGATCACACATGATATTTCGGTCATCGCCGAGATGAGTGATCGCATCGGTATCATGTATGCCGGACGGATCATGGAGCAGGCCGATGCGGTGGCGCTTTTTAATGAGCCCTTTCACCCGTATACCCTCGGTCTGAAAAATGCTTTTCCGAGTATCCGGGCCCTTGAGCGTGAGTTGATTTCCATTCCCGGTTCACCACCCAATTTGATTGAAGACATTCCGGGGTGTGTCTTTGCTTTCCGGTGCCCTTTCGCCATCGCCGAATGCGAAAAACAGCGGCCGCCGGACTTGGAAATCAAACCGGATCATTTTGTCCACTGCATAAGGACTGATGATGTTGAGGAATTTCGCAAGTTAGCAGGAGAAAAAAAGACATGGCAATCCTCGAAGTAGACAAATTAAGACAATACTTTTACATCAACCCGGGGTTTCTGGCCAAAATGGTGGGGGGCCAGAAACCGAGTGTGATCAAAGCGGTTGACGGCGTGACCTTCAAATTGGAAGCCGGGGAAATTATGGGTTTGGCCGGCGAATCCGGTTGCGGCAAATCCACGGCCTGCCTGGCGATCGCCAAGCTGCGCGAACCTACCGGCGGTATGATCCGCTTCAAAGACAAAGACATCGCCCAGATGAGCGGCGACGAGATCAAAGCGTACCGCCAGCAGGTGCAGCTGATCTTTCAGGACCCGTATGAATCGCTCAATCCGCGTTTTACCGTCTTTGATATGGTGGCCGAACCGTTGCGGGCTTTGAATATCGGCACCCGGGAAGAGCGCCGGCGAAAAGTTCTCGATACGCTGGATCTGGTGGGTTTGAAACCGGATGAATATCGGGAGCGTTATCCGCATCAGATGAGCGGCGGTGAAAGGCAGCGGGTCGGCATCGCTTCAGCCCTGGTCCTGGAACCGGAGCTGGTGATCGCCGATGAGCCATTATCCATGCTGGATGTCTCCATCCGGGCCGGAATTCTGGATCTGATCCGGGATCTGTCCGATCGCATGAATTTTACATGTATTTATGTGTCCCATGACCTGTCCATCCTGTCCAACATTTCGGAGCGCCTGATGATCATGTATCTGGGGCGCATCATGGAGATAGGTCCGACCATAGAAGTCATCACCGATCCGCTGCACCCGTATACCAAGGCCCTCATTTCGGCCGTAGCCATCCCCGACCCGACGTACAGCCGACCCATTCCGAACATCCGCGGCGAAGTCTCTCAGCCCATCGATCCGCCGCCGGGTTGCCGGTTTCAAACGCGCTGCAAGGAGGTGATGAATGTCTGCGAAGTAGACGAACCGCCATTGATCGAAGAGAAGCCGGGACATTTTGTCGCCTGTCACCTGTACCATGAGGCCGGAGCCGTTCAATGAACTTATTCACCTCGACCTGAACACCCCGTTCGGATGCAAAGGAGCTGTTGGGAGCTTCATTGGCAAAGCATTTCATAGCCTATTCTTCACACAAAGCGGCAAGTTCGTAGAGATATAAGGATTGACGGTGTCGTAAAAAGTTCGAATTCGTCATGCCGGACTTGATCCGGGATCCAGGCTGTATTAGAATCTCTGGATTCTGACCTGCGAAGCTGTGTCGTAATGCTTTAACCTGGTTCGAATGTAGTGTGGTTGTGGTCGGGGATAAATCCCACCCCAACACGGGTTCCGTGGATGTGGTGGCGGGATTTATCCCCGCCAGAAGAATCCATATCAATATATTGCGACACAGTCTCCTTCGCCGGGATGACACTTTAACGGTTTCAGGCTTTTCACGAGACTTTCAAGATTAGGAGATAAAAATGAATTTTTTAGTTTGTTACGATGGAACCGGGGCTGCAAGGGAGGCACTGGAATTAGCGCAGGCACGCGCCAAGATGTTCGACGGGAAACTTTTCGTGGTGACCGCCATGACCGGCGGGGCCGAGGTACCGCGGGAAGAGTTTCAAGAGAAAGAAGAAGAACTGGAAAAGGTCAAGCATCGTCTTGCTGATGAACAGGTCGCCTGTGAGACCACCCTGTCGGTCAGGGGACTGGAACCCGGTGAAGATCTGGTTTTGTTTGCCAAGGAAAACAGTATCGACGAAATCATTATCGGTGTGGAGAAACGATCCAAAGTCGGCAAATTCATCTTCGGCTCGACCGCGCAGTACGTCATCCTCGAGGCCCCCTGTCCTGTATTGACTGTGAAGGAGGGAACTGTCTGAACAAAGCTGATAGATCCTATTTGATCTTTCAATTTAAATATCCGTCCTCTGTTTATCCGGTGCGAAGCCAGGTTGCTCAAAATGATGACATTGTTATTTGCTCCCACAGTATGCTTCGATCTTCCGCCTGTTTGCATGTGTCGGCTGATTTGAGACGGTCAGTCCGCTGAAATGATAATGATATATGTTTAACACGATTATTTAGGGAAGGGGGGACAAAGTTATGGCAAGAGAACGAGAACAACGTGATCCTCACCTGTGGGAAGCTTTGATTTCACTGGTTTCCCTGGTTGCCGGCATCAGTATCTCGATTGTAAAATACGGCGCGGATCCACACATTCCCATGCTGCTGGGTGTCTTTGTCGCCGCCGTATTCGCCTGGAAAGCCGGATACAAATGGGAAGTAATCCAGAAGGGAATGCTGGACGGGATAGCCAACTCTTTGCAGGCGATAGTGATTCTTTGCATCATTGGAATTCTGATCGGTGTCTGGATACTCAGCGGCGTTGTCCCAACATTGCTCTATTATGGGCTGAAGATTTTGCATCCGAAGATATTTTTACCGGCCACAGTTATCATCTGTGCCATCACTTCTCTGGCAACCGGCACATCCTGGGGGACAACCGGAACGCTCGGCATTGCCCTGATTGGAATTGGAAAAGGATTGGGCTTTCCACTGCCGATGGTTGCCGGAGCGGTGCTGTCCGGAGCTTACTTCGGCGATAAGATGTCGCCGCTGTCGGATACGACCAATTTGGCGCCCGCAATGGTCGGCACCGATCTTTACACCCATATCAGGCATATGATGTACACCACTGGAGTAAGCATTGCATTGACGCTCATCCTGGATACGGCATTGGGTTTCTTTTACGGCGGAGGCGCTGAAAATATCGAAACGGTCAACCTGATACTTGCGACCCTGGATAAACAATTTAATTTAAATTTTTTGCTGTTGATTCCGCCGGTGCTTGTCATGGTGGGCGCGTACAGGAGACTTCCCGCCATTCCCGGAATTACGATGGGCGTGCTCTCAGCAGCCATATTGGGCATCATTTTTCAAGGGAACGGATTTGGAGATCTCCTGGATGCCGGATATGGCGGTTACGTCAGTAAGAGCGGTGTCGACGCGGTTGACAGTCTTCTCACCAAGGGCGGCTTCACTTCCATGCTGTATGCCGTATCCATCGTCATCTGTGCCATGATGTTCGGTGGAATCATGGAACATACCAACCAGCTGAAAGTTATCGTGGAAAGGATTTTACAAAAGGCAAAATCGACGGGGGGGTTGATTACCGCCACCGTGTTGACATGTCTGGGAGCCAATCTGGTTCTCTGTGATCAGTACATGGCCGTGGTAATGGGGGGCAGGATGTACGCCCAGGCTTATCGCGATCGCGGTCTGCACCCGAAGAATCTGTCCCGGGCGGTGGAAGACAGTGCCACGGTCACGGCCAACCTTGTGCCCTGGAATTCGGGCGGAGCTTACCAGGCGGCAACCCTGGGGGTGGCAACTATAGCCTATCTGCCGTTTGCATTTTTTAATTGGCTGTCGCCTCTGGTCACGCTGGCTTACGGCTGGCTGGGTATTACCATCGCTCCGCTGGATGAAGAAGCTGAAGAAGGTGTCCGGGTTAAAGAGGAAGAAGTGCAACCGACTTCCAGTGACTCCTGACAAAAATGTCGGCGGATCTATATGCGCTAAAGGAGGAACCGTTATGAATAAGCGTATTATATATGGACTGTTAGTGCTTGCCTTTATTGTGTGTATCCCTGCAGTGACTTTGGGCGCCGATGTCGAACTTGCCAAAGATTCAACCCTTGAGGGAATCCTGCGCAGAGGCAAGCTGAGGGTCGGCTTTGAAGCCGGTTACATGCCCTTTCAAATGGTGGATAATAGAGGCGGCCTTCGACAGAGAACACTGCGTCACGCCGATGTGCGCAAAGGTGGTCAGCAACTACATTATATCGGCTTTGACATCGATGTCGCCTTTGAAATGGCCAAAGAATTAGGCGTCAAATTCGTACCGGTCGACACACTGTGGCCCAGCATCATCCCGGCTCTCAACCTCGGCCGATTCGATATCATCATGAGCGGTATGTCGGTTACTGCCGAAAGGAAGAAAAAAGTTGATTTTGCCGATCCCTATATGACGATCGGACAAACCATTCTGCTGAACAAAAAGCACGCAAATGTCATCGAATCGTATAAAGACTTGAACGATCCAAAATACACCGTCACCTCCAAACCCGGCACCACCGGCGAAGAGGCGGTTAAGCGCCTGATACCCAACAGCACCTACAAACCCTTTGATACGGAAGAAGAATGTGCCATGGCGGTGTTGAACGGCCGCGCCGATGCATTTGTGTATGATCTGCCATTTAACGCCGTTTTTATCGCCATGCACGGAACCGACAAACTGGTTTTTCTGGATCAGCCTTTCACCACCGAACCGCTGGCCTGGGCCATCAGAAAAAACGATCCCGATTTTTTAAAATGGCTCAACAAGTTTCTCGAAGATATCAGAAAAGACGGACGTTATGATAAAATCTACAACAAATGGTTCAATAATACCGACTGGTTTAAATTCGTTCGTTAAAGCAGCTCATAGCTGATAGAACATAGCTCATAGCTCCTTGGTTGAATAGACTTCGTATTATACTGTGCAGGCATGAGGTGAACCAAAATGACTGCTAAAATCACCACCCTCGAGAAGCAGTGGCAAATTCTGCGCGACATGTATGAACAAAAGATTCCCTTCAACCAATTGCTGGGCTTCCGGGTTGAAACGGTGAAGACCGGATTTGTTTCGGTCAGGTTTGATATGCAAGAGAACCTGATCGGCAATTGGGTTTACAGGATTCTGCACGGTGGGGTTATATCTTCCGTATTGGATGCCACCGGCGGCTTGACGGCCGCAGCCAGCATCCTGGAAAAAATGCAAGGGAAAGCCGCTAAAGCCATAGAGCAGAGAATCTCGAGAATCGGCACCATTGACCTGCGGGTGGACTACCTGAGGCCCGGGCGCGGTGATTATTTTCGGGCAACCGGTACGATCATGCGTGCCGGCAATAAGGTGGCGGTTGCGCGCATGGAGTTATACAATCACAAAGACCTTCTCATCGCGGTTGGAACCGGGACGTATATTGTCGGCTAGGGTTTTTGTTCGTGGCCGGTAATTATTCCATGGGTTTTTTCCATTAATCGAATGAAGCTCTGGAGATCTTTAAGCATTTGGGCACTAAGGGCTCACTCAAAAATAAATTCACCTTTTATGCGCCGATGCATCACGACAATATATATGACGATGCATCCCGCCTGGCTGCGTTGCGAAAACTCGGAATATCTCGATATTCTTGCGTTTTCGCGCCTTTCCCGACGGGCGCCTCAACGCCTAAAATTGTGAATTTATTTCTTCGTGAACCCTTAGGTCGAGCCGGATAAAGTTAATAAGGAATCAGCGAGTATACCTGAAGTATAGAAACTATAATGGAGAATGCACATGCCAGGAAAAGATGTGAAGTTGGCATTTGGAGATGGGAACATTGACTTGAGAATTCCAGAGACGGTCTCTATCCTGGATATGAAAAAGGTTGAGCCCCTTCCCAATCCTGAAAGCGCCGTTCACACAGCTCTGGCAGACCCCATAGAAAGTCCGCCGCTCGCGGAGCTGGCACAGGGTAGGGGTAATGCTTGTGTGGTGATTTCCGATATCACCCGCCCTGTGCCGAACGAAGTGATCTTACCCCCACTTCTCCAGGTTTTAGAAGAGAGCGGCATAGGTAGAGAGAATATTACCATCTTAATCGCTACCGGTATGCACCGTCCCAATCAGGGTGAGGAGTTGGAATATATGGTGGGTCGGCAGATCCTGGATAATTATAGGATCGTAAATCACTACTGCCGCATGCCGGAAGTGTGCCAAAAGATAGATGAGATAGAGGGTGCGCCCATTGAGGTCAACAAACACTATCTGGATGCGGACCTGAAAATATTGACAGGACTGATCGAGCCCCATTTCTACGCGGGATATTCCGGCGGAAGAAAGGCCATCCTGCCCGGGATTACCAGTTTTCAGACCATGAAGTTCATGCATTCCTTCAAGATGATCGACCATCCCAAAGTGACCAATTGCCTTCTCGAAGGAAATCCCTTGCATGAGTATGGTATACGGGTGTCGGAAATAGCAGGGGTGGACTTTATCTTGAATGTGGTGATCAACAGAGAGCGAAAGGTAGCAGGGGTGTTTGCCGGGCATTGCAACCATGCCCATCTGACGGGATGTGAATGGGTCTACGAAAACGCAGCAGTCACACTGGACAGTCATGTGGACCTGGTTATCACCTCCGGAGGAGGTTATCCCTTGGACGCCACGTTCATTCAGATGAGCAAGGCCCTGATCTGTGCCAGGGATATTTTAAAAAAAGGTGGAACCATTCTTGTCGCCTGCGAATGCCGGGAAGGCCTTGGAAGCCATGAGTTTCGCAAGATTCTGCGCTCTGTGTGCAGCCCCCGGGAGTTCTTTGAAGTCTACAGCGATCCGGATAATTTCACCATAGATCAGTGGGGCGCACAGAACATATATCAGGTGTTGGACTACGCAGGCAAAGTGTACGTCTACTCGCCTGGTCTATCTCAGAAAGATCTGGAAGAGGTGGGTGCCATTAAGGTAGAGAATATTCAAGAAGCCGTTCGCGGATTCCTATCGAGCCACGAAAATGTGGCTGTGGTCCCTGAAGGTCCGTATGTAGTCGGAATGATACAGTGAAAATTGGCCTGTAGCAAAAATAAAGTTAGGATTCCGGACCTTCGATAGCCCTCTCCCATCGGAAGAATTCCCGCGGGAGATCCCAACTATAAATGATTAATTCCCCAGTGGCGGGTGAAGGTTCAATTCCCGGTCCCTTGGAGCGATGATTAATATTCCGATTGATACCCCGTTGTTTAACTCGGATTTGGGATCTGTAAGTTAACGATTCGCCGCGAAGCGGCACTGGTGGTGCATTTGCTTGAATGAATGAAATTCAGCGTGTGCCTACCAGAAAATTTCGGTTCAGCTAAGATTTTTG
>Ga0136654_1000169_pt1 | contig 21203 bp, 18 predicted proteins | sample InaspJWI70metaG_FD_94865 | JGI IMG/M metagenome (GOLD analysis project Ga0136654, IMG submission 94865) | Marine gutless worms symbiont microbial communities from Oahu, Hawaii - Inanidrilus sp. 1 OAHU.JWI-70 metaG (version 2) | ecosystem: Host-associated > Annelida > Digestive system >... | reverse complement strand
GTCCAAAGTCGCCGGCGAAGCGCCACTGGCCTGCAGCGCTTGCGGGATTGCGTTCACGCCCGGATCCTCCGGCAATTCCGCGAGCGTGGTTGTCGCCGTGGAATCGTCATGCTCGGGAACGTCGGGTTTAAACCCGAATGCGGATCCTACTGCCGCCCCGGGTTCGATCAGGGATGGTGATTGTTCGACTGCCGCCGGCTCGGTCGGCGATTCCACGCCGGCAGCGATCGCGCGTGCATTCCCGGCCAGCGCCGGGTCGGCATTGACTGCCGCCGCTATTGATATCGACGCTGGTTCCGATCCAGGATGCAAGGTCGAATCTAGTTCAGACTTTTTTTTTACCGGCTCCGCTACGGGCGTCGATTCCGCCACCGGCGAAAAAGCGATCAGGCGTAACATCAGCATCTCGAATCCGGCCGCTTCATCCGGGCTGATCTGCAAATCATGCCGACCCTGCAAAATAATCTGGTAGTAAAGCTGGACTTCCTCGGGCGACCAGGCCGCGCTGTACTGCTGTAATAGTTCAAGCGGCAAATAGGTTTCGTCAATCAGCGCCGTGTCGCGCTGATACAGCGCGACCTGCTGCAACAGGCTCAGGATTTCAGCACAGACCCGCTGATAGTCGGGATTGTGTGCGACAATCGCGCGCGCCGCGCGCAATAGGTTTGCCGCATGCTGCTGTTCCAGGGCATCGAGTAAACGCCGCAGATAGTCGCGCGATATCGAGCCTAACATCGATTCGACCGCGGCCTGTTTGACCGCGCCGCCACCGTAAGCAATCGCCTGGTCCAGCAGGCTTAAGGCGTCTCGCATGCTGCCGTCGGCTGCGCCCGCCAGTTGCGCGAGGGCCGCCGCATCCGCTGCCACCGCTTCCTGCTCGGTTAGATACGTCAATTGCTCCAATATCTGCGATCGGGACATGCGCTTCAGATTGAATTGAAGGCAGCGCGACAAAACGGTCACCGGAACCTTTTGCGGATCGGTGGTGGCCAACAAAAACTTGATGTGTGGCGGCGGTTCTTCGAGGGTTTTCAGCAAGGCGTTAAAGCTATGCCTGGACAACATGTGTACTTCGTCGATCAGGTAGATCTTGAAGCGGCTGCGGGTGGGCGCATATTGCACGTTGTCCAGCAGCTCGCGCATATCGTCGACCCCGGTGCGCGAGGCGGCGTCGATTTCGATTAAATCGACGCTGCGGCCTTCATCGATCTCGAGACAGGAAGAACAGCTACCACAGGGTAGCGAAACTATACCCTCATCACAGTTGAGCGACTTGGCAAAAATACGGGCAATCGTCGTTTTACCGACCCCGCGGGTACCGGTAAACAGATAGGCATGGTGCAATCGATTACTGTCGAGCGCATTGACCAATGCCTGTAATACGTGCTCTTGACCGACCATTTGCTGGAAATTGGCCGGCCGCCATTTGCGCGCTAGTACCTGGTAACTCATTCAGATTAAGTAGGGTAGCGTAATCAACCGAAAAACTGGAGGCGACCTGATTCAGCACACCTCCGTACCCGATGTCACCGCTACCGTTGCTCCCTTCCGGGCCTGGCGGGATTTACGGATAATCGTCACGAAGGGACCGAAGCAGGTCACCATTGCAAGAGCGAGAGTGTATAGCGAAGGCCGGTTCGGTTTCAAGGCGCGATTGCGGCGATTCGCTTGTCATGATCCGTAATTAGCCTGAGAATATGGCGCGCCAACCGCAGTTAACAGAGAGCTCCCAAGAATGGGCAAGAAAAAGACCAAAACCCCCGATAACAACATCGCTACCAATCGCGTGGCGCGTCACGACTATTTCATCGAAGACGAAATTGAGGTCGGGTTGGTGCTGGAGGGCTGGGAAGTCAAAAGCCTGCGCAACGCCAGCCTGCAACTCAAGGAAAGTTACATCATGGTTAAAAATGGCGAGATCTGGTTGATAGGAGCCCATATCAGCCCGCTCAATACCGCCTCGACGCACATCAAACCTAATCCAACCCGCACCCGCAAGCTGCTCGCCCATCGACGCGAAATCGATCGCCTGGTAGGCATGGTCGAACGCAAAGGTTATACGTTGGTGGCGCTTAGCGCTTACTGGAGCCGCGGCCGTGCCAAACTGAAGCTCGGTATCGCCAAGGGCAAGAAAGCCCATGACAAGCGCGCCACTATCAAGGACCGCGACTGGAAACGCGACCAGGCCCGCATGCTCAAATCCTCTTGAATGTCTATTACGCTGTTCCAGGCAAGCGTTGTGAATATTCGAGATGCAAATCGAAGGTCTCTATTCCTAGGCTCGCTCCGTGAAACTGTGACTCCAGACCGCCGCATAATCGGCCTGGGTGGATGCGTTAGGGATTTTTCTCAGTCTGAAGCCGGGTTTTGTGCCGCTTCCGACAGAATTCGTCGCTGGATTTTGCCCGATGGACCTTTGGGTAATTCTTGCATAAAGGAAATCTCACGCGGCGACTTGAACTTTCCCAGCTTGTCGATACAAAACTCGCGCAATTCCTCGGCGCTGCAGGAACAGCCGGGTTTTAGTGCAACACAGGCGAAAATCTCCTGACCGTAGGCTTTGTCCTCGACCGCAAAGGCTGCCGCTTCGAGGACGGCTTGATGCAGGTATAGGGTCTCGTCGATTTCGCGCGGGGCAATATTCTCACCGCCCTTGATGATAATTTCCTTCAACCTGCCGGTAATAAAAAAATAGCCGTTCGCGTCCTGGTAGGCGAGATCACCCGTATGCAACCAACCCTCATCGGTCAGGGCAGCTTGCGTCGCCTCCGGGTTTTTATAGTAACCCTTCATCACATTGTCGCCACGAATCATCAATTCACCGGGTTTGCCGCGTGGCTGTTCTGTTCCTTTTTTGTTGACGATTTTCGCTTCGTTGCCAATGGCGATGCCCGGGGAGCCATACTTTGGTCTGGCCGGTGGCATCGGATTGGAAAGAATCTGCGCGGCCGTTTCGGTAAGCCCCATGGTTTCCACGATCGGAACCGCAAACTGCTGTTCGAACTGGCGATGCATGTCGGGTGATAGCGGAGCAGATGCCGAGCGTCCGAAACGAAGCCGCGGTCGCTGCTTGGCATCGAACGGGGACTGCTTCAGGCGTTCGGCCTGTTCCAGCAAATACGCGATGATAGTCGGCACCACGCTGAACCAGCTGCAATCCCAGTCGTCGATCAATCCCCAAAACTCGCTAGCGCTAAATCGGGTCGGCATTACCACGCTACCGCCACTGACCAGCGGCCCCATCAAGGTTACCATTTCACCGTTGATGTGATACAACTGCAAAACGCATAGCGCGCGGTCATCCGCGCTCAAACTGTGCGCGACAGCGGTGTTTTCGCCGCCTGCAATAACCGACCGATGCGTTAGCACAACCCCCTTGGGGCGACCCGTCGTACCCGATGTATAAATGAGTAAGGCTTCGTCATCGGCTTCCGGATATATCTGCGGTAGCGTATTCGAAGCAGCACCTTGCGGCCACTGGGGACCCGCGTCCCGTGAAGTTTTAATCACAAGCACGGAGGCGGGGATCTTTTCCAGCAGCCGCGCAAATTTATGCATGAATTCCTCTTCGATGAACAACACTTTAGCGTCGGAGTGGTTGATCACATACTCCAGGTTGGCTTCTCCGCTAACCGCATTCAAAGGTAAAATGGTTCGCCCGCCATACATCGTGCCGAGAAACAGGATTGCGCTCCAAAGACCGTTATTCATCAGGAATGCGACCTTTTCTCCCGGACCCAGTCCGAGACTATCCAGTTTTGCCGTAACCTGTTTGGCGTAATCGCCCAGGCTGCTATAGCTGAGTATGTAGTTGATTTCGGGCGCCACCAGGAACGCGGCGTCGGGTTGATTGGCGGCATTGCGATCGACGACTGAACTTACCGTATCCATTCAAGTATCCCCGGCGCAATACCGGATATCATGCCGTTGCCAGAATTCACCGAAGATATCGGAAACACTGGGTTCGACGGTGGGAATCGTACGCGCGATCCGGGTAATATTAAGAAAGTGACGATAATTCATGTTATCGGGAATGCTGTTACCGCCCCAGGAGCCGCAGCCCATAGACAACGAAAACGGCAAGCCGTTGTCAAAACTGCCGCCGGTCGCGAAACAATGCGCCTGGTTGACGATAACCCGACAGGTTGGCATCTCGAGTCCCAAACGCATGACATGAGCATCATTGTCGGTATGTATCCCAACCGAATGCCCCTTACCTTTGAAATCGAGAATTTGCTCCACGATGGTAAAGGCATGATCGAAATCGCGTGCGCGGTACAGGGTAAGTACCGGACTCAGTTTTTCATCGGAAAACGGATAGTCGGCGCCAATACCGGATTCTTCTACCATCAGGATGCTCGGTTCGTTGGCGTCGCGCGACAGTCCGGCGGTTTGCGCGATCTGACCCGCGGTTTGCGCAATCGCATCGCGACTTAGATGACCGTCGACCCATAACACAGCCTGCAACTGGCGTTTTTCATCGCTATCCAGCAGCCGACCGCCCTGTCGCTGTAAGGCCGCAACCATATCGTCATAAACGGCGTCGAGAATGACGAGGCTGTTTTCGGAAGAGCAACTGGTTGCATTGTCGAAAGTCTTGGAGGCGCGGATTTTGGTTGCGGCGGCGGCAAGATCCGCCCCGCTGTCGACGATGACCGGTACATTACCGGCACCGACACCAACCGCAGGGGTGCCGCTTTCATAGCAGGCGCGTACGTTGTTTCCCGACCCCGTCGCGACAATCAGATCGACCTGGCGCATCAACTCGTAGGTTTCGATCTTATTGACCGGCAAATCCAGGTGCTGCACCAGCTCAGTCGGTGCGCCCACTCGGCTTAATTCGGCGTGAATCAGTTCAACCAGCTGGGCGCAAACATTCTGTCCCTTCGGCGATGGCGCCAGAATGATGGCGTTTCGCCCCTTGAGGGCATTAATGACCTTGTTAAAGGGGGTCGCCACGGGATTGGTGGAAGGCACGACGGCGCCGACGACGCCAACCGGACGGGCGATTTCGATCAGGCCTTGGGCGGGATACTCCGCAATGACACCGACCGACTTTGCGCCCTGGAGATCACGCAACAAGCCCATCGTCTTGCGGTGGTTTTTACGAATTTTATCTTCGTATTTGCCGATTCCGGTATCCCGGATCGCCATCTCGGTCAACAACCGATTATTGCCTTCGTTGACGATTGCCCAGCCGACCGCGATCACAACTTCGTCGACCTGCTGCTGGTCGCAGCGCTCATATAATTTTTGCGCATTGCGGGCGCGCTCAATCAGGTTGCCGACCTTGTCCCGCGCTTCGGGTGTCGTCTGGAATACCAAGCTAATCTCCTCGAGTACCGCCGGCGGGCCAGAAACGCTGACCCGCCAGGATTAAAATGACTTACTTCAACTCTTTCAATAGCTCGCTTAACGCTATCTGGCGTTCTTTCCACATCGAAATGACTTCATCGCGAGACATGATGCGTACCGGTGAATTGGTCTGTTTCATCTTGCCGATGGTTTTCTTGTCCTGGAACATGACGGGCACGGTTTTAGCGAGATGATCGATTACAGCCTGCGGAGTGCCTTTTGGCACCATCAGACCGCGGAAGTTGACGCTGGAATTGTCTACCGGAATTCCGAGTTCCTTAAAGGTCGGGACATCGGGCAGGAATTCGTGACGTTCGAGATCCGCCACCGCCAAGATTTTTATGTCGGCAGCCGCACGCGCGGCATCCGACAGGTTGTTAAAACCCGCCTTGACCTGGCCCCCCTTGACCAGTTTCATCGCACCGACACCGCCTTTTCCCGGGACGTATTTAAGCTCGATCCCTGCAGCTTTTTCAAATTGCAGATGGGCGATATGATGACCGACAAACTTACCGGCGCCGCTGACGGTTACCTTACCCGGATTATTTTTAGCGTAGGCGACAAGTTCCTTGGCCGAATTGAATTGACTATCCTTGCCGATGATTAACACCGCCGGGTCCGCGCCCCAATTGCCTACCGGCTCCAGGTTGTCGACGTTGTATTTGGTATCGAAAACAATGGATTGCGCGATAAAATGCGGCACGTTGTAGGCTGCCAACATATAGCCGTCTTTAGCGGCCTTGTCGGCAAACCAGTTCCAACCCTTACGCCCTCCGGCACCCGGCTTGTTGATGACATAAATTGGTTGGCCGACCGATATGAATCCCCCGTCTTTTTCCTTGGCGGATGCCAGGGTCGCGATGCGCGCCTGAAAATCGGTAGCTCCACCCGGATTGTAGGCGACCATGACGCCTATCGGACGATCCGGATACTCCGCCCTGGAAACGGTGGACAGGCCGAGCAAGACCGCTCCGCTTAGCGTCGCCAGCAAGATTGCGCTGGATTGTTTGAGTTTGGTTGTTTTCATTACTTCCTCCTCTCTTAGAATAGATATTGAGTCTTCCCTTACTTGCTGCAAATCCATGAATTAAAAAAGAATTCCGGTCGGTGTTCTGACATTTAACCCGTTCCAGAATAGAAAATACAAAATGGCCATGAATGCCAGGGCCGCGCTCGATTTCATGACCAAGGCCTTGATGTCGGTGATCGGACGCACGCCGTAAAGCAGTAAAATGGCCAGAAACGCAAAAAATGAACTAACGTAAAAACCGAGATCTTCCATCACCAACAGGAAAACCAGACCGGTCGCGATGCCCGGCCAGACTTCGGCGAAATAACCGCTGCCCGCGCGATTGCCGCTCGTCGTCGACCAATTCGCGATTAATAGCGAGACCGACATCAAGGCGAGCACCACCGCGATGATGCGCGGAAACAAGTAGGTTTCGGCATCGGTACCGTAAAACGACAGGAAAGCGAACACGCTTGCCGCGATCAGGGCATATACAGCCGAGGCCTGTTCGATATTTTTCAGATTTATCATGGCGCCACCCTCTTTTTCATCTTGTGACTGGCGTACAGGCTATACGCGATCGAGCCGATGGTGGCCAATATCAGCACGACATTGATAGTGCCACTGAAGAAATAATTAAACATGCCGTCGCCGGCTTCGGCGATTAATTTGCCCTGCAGAAAATTGTCCTCGGCAATCGGGCCGAGGATGATTCCGAGCACCACCGGAGCGGGGCTGAAACCTAATTTACTACCGAAATACATGGCGATGCCGAGCACCATCATAATTATCACATCCGAATAACTCGACTGGATGCTATAGGTGCCGAATACGGCCAAAACCAGGATCGATGCCGCCATGTAATTGGGCGGTACCTTCATAATCCAGCCGCTGTGGCGGCTCAAAAACAAACCGATCACCAGCATGAATATCTGGGCGACGATTAGCGAGTCGATGAAGGTCCAGATTACTTCGCCATGTATGGTGAACAGATCGGGACCTGGAAACAGGCCGTGGATGAGCAATCCACCCAATAGCACCGCCGCAGTGGGACTGCCGGGAATACTCAGGGTTAGCAGGGGTACTAGCGAGGGTCCTACCATGGCGTTGTTTGCCGATTCGGCGGCGATGATTCCCTGTGGTTCTCCCTGACCGAAATTCTGCGGGTTGGCGCTGGTTTTTTTCACCTGGTCATAGGCGACAAGCCCTGCAATCTGGCCCCCGGCGCCGGGTATAACGCCAACGATGGCGCCAACGATGGAACCGATCGTCAATGCCTTGACCCGGCGAAAATTATAAGCCATCGACTGATACCATCTCGATTGACTCAAGGCAAACAAGGAACCCCGGTTGCCTTTACGACATTCTTCCAGCAAGGTGAGGATTTGCGGTAACGCAAACAGGCCGATTAACGCGGCGACGATATGAATACCGCTTTCCAGGTGGTCGCTATAAACGAAACGTTGCTCACCGAGCATGGGATTGTCGCCAATGGTTGAAATCGCCAGTCCAAACAACCCTGCCATTAAACCCTTCAAAACCGACTTGCTGCCGATGGTCCCGATTACAGTAATGCCGAGAATGGCGATCCAGAAGAGTTCCGTGGGTCCGAATTTTAGTGCCAATTCAGCCAACGGCGGTGTGAAAAAGATTAGGATTAGGATGCCGAAGATGCCACCGACAAACGAACTGAAAAAACAATAGTGAAGCGCTTCGGAAGCTCGGCCCTGGCGCGCCATTTCATGCCCGTCCAACGCGGTGGCGATATTTGCCGGGGCACCGGGTACATTGACCAGGATGGCGCTAATCGCGCCCCCGGCTACGGTCGCGGTATACATGGCGCCGAGTAAAATCAACCCGCTATCGGGCTGCATATGAAAGGTAAAAGGAATGATTAACGCGACCGCCATGGTGGGGCTGAGTCCGGGTAATGCCCCTAGTATCAATCCTGCCGTAGTGCCGCCGAGCAATAGCATCAGGTGGTACGGTGTAAATACATTGCCAAAATAGTTGATAAAGTCCAACGCCTGGCCTCCTCAATCCGCTTTTGTGTTATATTTATTATTTAGTTATATTATATAACTCATATATATGAGTTAATTGAGATAGATGTTGGCTTATTCCGGGAAATTTGTCAACGAATTATTGGGGAAAATATGATTCAAGCCGCCAAACCGCTTTATCGGGTCGTTGAAGACCATATAAACGTGCTCATCGACTCGGGACAGTTGATATCCGGCGACTTAATTCCGTCCGAACCGCAACTGGCCAGTTTGTTAGGTGTTAGCCAGGGTACGGTAAAGAAAGCTATCGATAACCTGGTATGGGAAAACAAGTTATACCGGCATCAAGGCAAGGGCACCTACGTTTCGCGAATCGATTTCAACAATAGCCTGTTCAACTACGTATCTTACGGCGATATCGAAGGCGATAGCGTTCGTATCGACAAGCAGACGACGCAACGTTACATCGAAACCGGTAATGTAGACATCTGCCACAAGATGGGTGTCCCCGACAGCACGGACCTGCTTTACATCGAGCGGGTGGGTTTTATCGAGAACAAGCCCGTCATGGTTGAATTTTCACGCTGGCGCGCGGATGTCTTGCCCGGACTCGAAAACGAGGATATCCACATCCCGGATTTGTTTTACGCATTGGTGGTGGACAAATACGACGTTCCGGTGGTGCGCGCCGAGGAGACGTTAACCGCGGAAATGATTACCAACAAAACCGCCCGCATACTGCAAGCCGAAATGGACACGCCCGTGCTGGTACTGCATCGCAAAACCTATACGCGCGACAATGAAATAATAGAATTTCGAATCACCAAGGGTCGCAGCGATATGTTCAGTTACAAGACCGAAATCAAGTAACCGGTGAGTAATAAATTAAGGGTTGAAGCCGGCCTTATTTCCAGGCGGGATCGTCGTGCTGAGTGGCGAGGAATTCGATGTATTCGCGGTTTGCCTGCTGCGCGCTGTCGTCAGCCTGCCACAGGAGCAGCGGCTGGCCGGATTCGATACGCCGAACCTCGACCTGCTCGTGATTAGTCGATCCGCCCTGCTCGGCATTCAGTCCGAGGCTGGTCTGGCCGCCGGTCATCGCCAGATAAACGTCGGCGAGTATGCGCGCATCGAGCAGCGCGCCGTGCAAACTACGGTGACTATTATCGATATCGTAACGCTTGCATAGCGCATCGAGGTTGTTCCTCTGTCCGGGATGCTTTTGGCGCGCCAAATGCAGCGTATCGAGAACCGTACAGCATTCCCGCAGCGGTGCTGCCGCCGGCTGCAGCAAGGCCAGTTCATTGTCGAGAAAACCGACATCGAAAGCTGCATTGTGAATCACCAGTTCCGCGCCGCCGACATAGCTCAGAAAATCGTCGGCCAATTCGGCGAAACCTTGTTTGTCCTGCAGGAATTCGTTGCTGATTCCGTGCACTTCGAATGCGCCGCTGTCGATTTCCCGGTCGGGGTTCACATAGTAATGCCAATGATTCCCGGTGACTCGGCGGTTAACCAGCTCGATGCAGCCGATTTCGATGATGCGATGCCCCAGGCTAACCTCAAGCCCGGTAGTCTCAGTATCCAGTACGATTTGCCTCACGCCGACGTCTCCGCATCGATCGCTTCGTTCGCCAGCTGATCGGCAAGCTCGTTGCCTGCGACACCGGAATGACCCTTAACCCATTTCCAGTGTATGTCATGGCTCGCCACTTCCTCGTCCAGCTGGCGCCAAAGGTCGAAATTTTTTACCGGTTTCCGAGCCGCCGTTTTCCAGCCATTGCTTTTCCAGTTAGCGATCCACTCGTTTATGCCCTGCATGACATATTTGGAATCGGTGTTAATTTCAATCATGCAGGCGCGGTTTAGCGCGCGTAAACCTTCGATCACCGCGGTTAACTCCATACGATTATTGGTGGTATCGGCGGCATAACCGCGCAGGGTTTTGCGCTTGCCCTGATAGCTTAATACTACGCCCCAGCCGCCCGGTCCCGGATTACCGCGACAGGCACCGTCGGTATACATGACTACTTTAGTGTTCCTAGGGCTCATACTTCATGCCGCGGCCAACGCTGGGTCGGGCGATTTTGCCGGGTAGTATTTTGCGCGTCACCCAGCGATGCCGCACCGGGGTCAGGGGCGAGATATTCTTACTGTATACCAATAGATTGAGCGCCCCCAATACGGGCAGCCAGTTGCGGGTTCCCTTTTCCAGCCAATTCAAGTGACGCGTAATCGATGGTTTTTGGATAGGCGGCATATAGCCAACGCGATAGCAACGGTACTGATCGAATCCAAGCAAGCGCATCCAGTCATCGATGCGTCTAGCGGTATAAAAATGTCCTTTGAAGGGAACCTTTTCCAACCAGGATTGAAAGAAATTACGCAAACCCCAAAGCGAGGTCGGATTGAAATCGATAATCACCAGCTTGCCTTCGGGGATGAGTATGCGGAATGCTTCCCGCAACACCGCGTGCGGTTCGCCGGTATTGGATAGGTGATGCATCAGAACTACCAGATCAACGCTGTCGGAGGCAATTGGCAGCATCGATGGATTGGCATGTATCTTGGCCGGGAGTCGCAGGTCATCGAGCGTGAATTGGTGTTTGATGCGACAGCTTTCCTGCAGTCGCTGTGCAATGCCCGGACAGCCGATCTGCAATGAATAATATCCGAATGTAGTCGCTAGTATGGGACTGATTCTTTCTTCCAGTTCATCGAGCAGAAATTGACCTGATTCACCGAGATACCAGTCATCAATACTGGCAAATCCTTTGCTTTCAGTAGTTTGTCTCCAAAATCTCATTTGAAAATTACAAATACGGGGTTACAATTAAACTATTCTAGCCATTAAGGCCGACCGATACTAATGTTTCTCAAACAATTGCCCCGCTACGGGGCCTGGAAAGTACTTGCCGCTTCATTGATGGCGCTCACGCTGCCGGGCTGTGCCAACCTGGGTAATGTATCCGGTAGCGCAGACCGGGCGACTGTCGCGATCGACATTCCGGTGACCCTGGATCTGGGATCCGATGCCAGTGTCGCTCAAGATCAATTGTTCGATGATTTTTCACAAGCCGCCGCGGCGCAGGGGCAACTCGCGATAGCACCCCGTAATGGCGCCGGCTCTGCGGCACTCGAATCGATGTCTAGTCTGTTGCTGAATATCGAGTTTGAGGCTGAGCAGGCTGAACTGATCCTGCGGCAACAACTCCAGGACGAAGCAAAAGTCGTCGCCGCAATCGAGGCGTCATTGCAGGCAACCCACAGAAAACATAACGCCTGGTTTCGGTTGCAAAGCGGTATGCAACTGGTTGCAGTCGACAACCGGCGGGTGAGGGCCCAGCTTAAATGGTACCTCGATCATCCCGGCTACCTGCAACGCGTCATGGAACGTGCGCGGCCAATACTTCCGTTTGTGCTCGACGAACTGGAACAGCGCAACCTGCCGACCGAACTGGCGCTGCTGCCCATTGTCGAATCTGCCTATCAGGCTTTTGCCTATTCGCACGGCCGCGCCTCTGGAATGTGGCAAATTATTCCATCCACGGGTCGCTTCCTCGGTCTCAAGCAAAACTGGTGGTACGACGGGCGTCGCGACATCATCGAATCAACCCGTGCTGCGATCAATTACCTGGACAGTCTCGCGCGCCAGTTCAACGGTGACTGGGAACTCGCGCTAGCGGCATACAATGCCGGACCGGGTAAAATCCGTAGCGCGGTGCGGTACAACAAAAAACGCAAACGCGCCACGGATTTCTGGCACTTGACCCGAATACGCAAGGAAACCCGAGATTATGTACCGAAGATGTTCGCCCTCAGAGAATTATTTGCCAATCCGCACAAATACCAGCTGGATCTGATACCGATTAACAATGAAGTCAGTTACGAAATTGTCGAACTGGATGGACAGATTGATCTTGCTTTGGCCGCCGATCTGGCCGATATATCGATTAACCAGCTTTATCAACTGAATCCCGCCTTCAATCGCTGGGCGACGGCGCCCAAGGGCCCGCATCGGTTATTACTGCCGCGCGGCAAGGCGGATCGCTTCAGACTCGAAGTCGCGAAGGTTCCTCCCGGAAAGCGCGTCAACTGGGTGCGACATAAAATAAAAACCGGTGAGACGCTGAGTGAAATCTCACGCAAGTATCGCAGCTCGGTTACGCTGATCAAGCAAGTCAACAAAATTCGCGGCACCCATATTCGCGCCGGTAAGTTCCTGATGATCCCGACCGCAACCAAGTCTTTGAATACATACACGCTGAGTGCGAATTCACGCATCGCGAGCATACAAAATACAAATCGCTCGGGCACCAAGCAATTTCATATCGTACGCAGCGGACAGAGCCTGTGGAGTATTTCCAAAAGATACGGCGTCACGACCCGGGCTTTGGCCAAGTGGAACGCAATGGCACCTATCGACACGCTACGCGTTGGCCAGAAGCTGGTGGTGTGGACCAACGGCAAACGCTCACAGACTGTCAGCATTAACCAGACACGCCCCAGTAATGCACTGCATGCGTTGCGCTACACGGTCCGCAAAGGCGATTCCTTGCACCGCATAGCGGACCGTTTCAATATCAGAGTTGCCGATATAAAACGCTGGAATCGCGTCGGTAAATATCTGCAACCCGGCCAAAAACTCAAGCTGTATGTGGATATAACCAGCCAGTCAGGATAATGCAAAAAAGGCCGTTATCGAGGCTTCAGATTATTTGGTCGCAGGAGTTGCTTTATCGGGTACCAAGCGCCAAAATAGCTCTTTCATTTTGCCACCTGAAAGGGATTCCTGATTAAGATATGAGCCTTGAAATTGACCCCAAACAGATTAAGTCTTTTTCACCGATCAATTCTTTGAATCCTGAAAACGCTCAAGAATTAATCAAAAAAATCACCGCTACGCCAATCCAGGCAGGTCATTATATTTGCAAGAAAGGGGATGCGGAGAAGATACACGTATACCTACTCCAGGGCGAAGTGGAACTGGTGCAGGACAAAAAAGTGGTTAAAGTGATAAAGGCCGGCTCGCCGGATGGTTTGCAACCTATCGCCCACGGATTTCCACGACCGGTATCGGCCCGCGCAAAGTCAGCTGCCGTGGTCACCAAGATCAATAGCGACATGCTCGATATCATGCTCACCTGGGACCAGACCGGTAGCTACTCGGTCGAAGCGGTTGACGAAGAAGACGAAGAAACCGACTGGATGACTCGAATCCTGCAGACCCGGGCTTTCCACCGTATCCCGCCGGCCAACATCCAGGCCATGTTTATGCGCATGGAATCGGTGAGCTTCAAACCCGGCGAAAAAGTCATCGAGCAGGATGACGAAGGCGACTTTTTTTACATCATCAAAGAAGGCCGCTGTCTGGTCACCCGATCCACGCCAGCCAATCCAAACGGCGTCAAGCTGGCAACATTATCGGTAGGCGACAGTTTTGGCGAAGAGGCATTGATTTCCGACAGCAAGCGCAATGCGACTATCACGATGCTAACCGATGGTCACCTGATGCGCCTGAACAAGGAAGACTTCAACTCGCTACTTAACGAACCCCTGCTTGATTGGGTCGACTACGACGAAGGCAAGAAGCTGGTTGAGGGAGGCGCGGTCTGGTTCGATGTGCGCCTGCCGACGGAATACAAAGCCAAGCATATTAAGGGCAGCATCAACATTCCGTTGATATTTCTGCGCATGAAGGCCAATTCACTGGACACAGACAAGAAGTATGTCATTTACTGCGACACCGGTCGTCGCAGCTCAGCCGCTTCATTTCTTCTGAACGAAAAAGATATCGCTACCTATGTATTAAAAGATGGCGTCGACACCGCCGAACCAGGCGACCTTCAAACCAGCTGAATCGAAACGCTCCGACTGCTCAGGCCCGGCCCGAAAATCCGGGAATTAGAGTCTCGTCAATTTCATCTATCTGCTCGGGATCCAGAAATTCCTCGGCGTAGTCCAGATAGACCCTCTCGCGAATAAATATTTCGAAAATATCGGGATCGATATGATTATCCTGTTTCATAAAACCCATGATCTTCAAGCACTCGGATAGCTTCTTGCCCTGCTTGTAGGGACGGTCGCTCGCGGTTAAGGCTTCAAAAATATCGGCGATTGCCATAATTCGTGCCTGCACCGACATTTCGTCACGACGCAATCCGCGCGGATAACCGCTGCCATCCATTTTTTCATGATGACCGCCGGCATACTCGGGTACGTTTTGCAGATTTTTAGGGAACGGCAACGATTCGAGCATCTTGATCGTGGCAACAATGTGATTATTGATAACCTCGCGCTCTTCGTCGTTCAGCGTACCGCGTTGGATACTGAGATTCACCACTTCGTCATCGGTTAACAGCGGTCTGCGTTGGCCCGCAGCATCGCTCCATTCCAATTGCGCTATCCGCTGCACTCGAGCGATATCTTCGTCGCGCATGAATTCACCACCGATGTTGGCCTTACCAAGAAAGTCGAAATCTTGTCGCAAGCGCTGGCACTTCCGTTCAAAGTCCCGGCTCAGTTCGTCGTCGGAACGCCCTTCGGCGTTGTTCATGCGCGCCCGCAGGTATTCGATCTCGGTGTCACGACGCAATATTTCGAAACGAGCTTCCAGAGCATGAATACGGTCGTAAATAGTTTCCAGCTTAGTCGATTTATCCATGACGTATTCGGGCGTTACTACTTTGCCGCAATCATGCAACCAGGCCGCGGTTTCGAGTTCGTAGCGATCCTTGTCGGTAATTTTGAACGACTTAAGCGGGCCTACTTCGGTCTGATGCGTAGCCTCGGCCAGTAACATGGTCAGCACTGGAATACGACGGCAGTGCCCACCGGTGTAGGGCGATTTATCGTCGATGGCCGAGGCGATCATGCGAATAAACGATTCGAACAAAACCTGGAGCTCGGATATCAGGCGCCGCTGGGTCAGCGCAACCGCCGCCTGGGAAGCAAGCGATTCGGCCAGCTGCTGATCGATTGCGCTAAAAGCGATAACCTCGCCGGATTCGATATCACGGGCGTTTATCAGCTGCAGTACACCGATGATTTCCTGTTCATGATCCTTCAGCGGAAAAGTCAACATCGACTGCGTGCGATATCCCGTATTGCTATCAAATTTACGCGTTCCGCTAAAATCGAAGCCATCTTCGTTATAGGCGTCGGCAATGTTTATGGTCTTACCGGACAGCACGCAATGGGTAACGACGTTGCCGTGGTTCTCATTGCCGTCGACAACTAAGGGAATATCAGGAAATACAATCTCATTGCCCGAGGTTCCGCCCATTTGGATATCGAGCGAATCGTTGGAAATGATTTCGAAACTGAGGACAGCTTCCTGCAAAAAATAAAGCGATCCGCCGTCGGCATGGGTCAGGGATTTAGCGCCCATCATGATCAGCTCGAGTAATTTCGGCGTGTCACTTTCCGCGGACAATGCTATCCCTATCTCGTTAAGCCGATCGATTCTATCGAGCAATTCAGACATCTAATGCTACCTGCCCCGCAGGGGGAGACTGGACAATTAAGCGCGGATCGAGCTTATTCTAGGTGAAAAATCCGGCAATTCAAATTGCAATTCTATATCAACTTTTTAGAGCTTTACCCTGGTAAAACAAGGCATACAACCCTATAGTTTGAAAGCATTGCGATAAATTTAGGGGCTGGGGAGATTTCAAGCTGTTAACCAGTTCATGGTGTTAACGTAAACTGTTGAATATTATACGATTCGGATTTCCGTTTAATCCAGTCGCATGCCTTGCAGGAAACCCAAACAAACCCTGGGGCAGCTCATAATAATTTTAACTATGGAGACGGTATGAAAACCCGTTTTTGGAGTAGCGACTGGATCGCTGGGCTAACGATTACCATCGTAGTTGTCGTACTGACACTCGGAGGTTCATTTGATGGACTCGAACGCGCTTTCTACGATTGGGGCGTGCGTTCGACCGACCGCAAACCTTCCGACAAAATTGCGATCATCGCCATCGACGATGAAAGTATCGCTAATTTTGAAAGCTGGCCGTGGCCGCGTGATCTACACGCCGACCTCATCGATAAACTCACCGAAGGTGGTGTCAAAGTCATTGGCCAAACGGTACTTTTCGTGGATCCGCAACGACAAGCCGGGATGGATCACATCCGCGATCTAATCGACTTTTTTTCCACCGCTAGTTTTGACGACGTGCCCGCGGATATCGACGCCCTCGGGGCGATGCTGGAATTCGAGGGTAAAAGCCCGGCCGTTAAAGAGATTCTCGAGTTTTACCTGCAGTCCAGCATTAATACGCGTATGAGTCGGGATATCGACACCCTGAAGTCGCGCCTGTTCGAAGCCGAGCAGGCTCTGAACTCCGATGCGATACTCGCGGAGAGTATCAAACGTTCGAAGAATGTCGTGCTGGCGGCAGTCTTCATCGAAGGCATTCCGCGAGGCAATCCCGACGCCGAACTACCGAATTACATGTTGCAAAATTCACTGAGCGAGATTCGCGACCGGGTTGCTGCACAAAGCAAGGGATTGTTTCCGTTTTCAACTGTGGGTGCGTTACCGCCTATTCCCGAACTGGGCATCCATGCCGCGGCAACTGGGCATCCATGCCGCGGCGGTTGGACACTTGAATTCGAAACCCGATTTTGACGGCAGCGTCCGCTGGGAACCGCTGGTCCTGCAATACTATGATCGATTTTACCCGTCTATCTCACTGCAAATTGCGGCCAAGAGTCTGAACCTCGATGTCGACGAAATCAAAGTTAATCTCGCGGAGAGTGTCGAACTGGGTTCGCTGACAATCAAGACCGACAGTTTTCTGCAGATGAACACCTTTTTCTATTCGGATAATGCGGGCGCTCCTGCCTTTCAGGTCGATTCCTACTTCGATGTTATTAGCGGCAAAATTCCGCTCGAAAAATACAAAAATACAAAGACAAAATCGTGCTCATCGGATCGACCGCGACCGGCGTCGGCACCCCTCAGGTCACGCCGATAAATACCGCGATGGAACCGGTATTAACCCTGGCACATTCGGTGTCGAGTATTCTGAACGAAGATTTTTTCACGGCGCCCGAATGGGGTCTGTGGGCGCAGGTGGGCGCATTCCTGGTGGCCATGCTCTACTTGATGCTGCTAATGCCCCGCCTCAAGGCGGGTGTCGCCTTCGTAGTCACCCTGGTGTTAGTGCTCGCGCTCGTGGCCACGCACTATGTGATGATGACGAACTATACGATGTGGGTTCAGTTGATGACACCCGGAGCTTTACTGGCCATTGGCTACCTGCTGATAACCACCAAACGTTTCCTCGTCACCGAACGTGGCAAAGCCAGATCGGATGAAGAGTCAGCCGAGAGTAATCGCATGCTGGGAATTGCATTTCAAACTCAGGGACAGCTGGATATGGCATTTGAGAAGTTTCGTAAATGCAGTCCGGTGGATGAGCAGGTACTCGAAGCGATGTACAACCTGGCGCTCGACTTCGAACGTAAACGCCAGTTCAACAAGGCCACTTCGGTTTACCAGTACATGGCCAAACATAATAAGGATTTCCGTGATATCGATTCGCGCATGAACCGGGCACAGAAGATGGAAGAAACCGTCATGCTTGGCAGCAGCGGCGGTCACGCGGGCGGCACCTTGATGCTGGATGGTGACGGCATCGAAAAGCCGATGCTGGGACGCTACGAAGTCGAAAAAGAACTCGGCAAGGGTGCGATGGGAGTCGTCTACCTCGGCAGGGATCCGAAGATTAGCCGCGTGGTTGCAATCAAAACCATGGCGCTGGCGCAGGAGTTCGAGGATGACGAACTCGAAGAAGTCAAGGAACGTTTCTTCCGCGAAGCGGAAACCGCCGGGCGCCTCAATCATCCCAATATCGTCACTATCTACGATGCCGGCGAAGAGCATGACCTGGCATACATCGCAATGGAGTTTCTCAAGGGGCATGACCTCGCCAGATACTGCAAGCCCGACAATTTGCTGAAAATGCGCAGGGTGCTAAGTATCGTCGCGCGCGCCGCCGAAGGCCTCGATTTCGCCCATCAACAAAACGTGGTGCATCGCGATATCAAGCCGGCGAATATCATGTACGAGCCCGAGTCGGACACGATTAAAATTACCGATTTCGGCATCGCCCGCATCACCGATTCGAGCAAGACCAAAACCGGCATGGTGCTGGGCACGCCGTCTTATATGTCGCCGGAACAACTGGCCGGTAAAAAAGTCGACGGGCGCTCGGATTTGTTTTCGCTGGGTGTCATGCTGTACCAAATGCTTTCGGGATCGTTACCGTTCAAAGCGGATTCGATGGCGAGCTTGATGTTCAAAATTACCAATGACGAGGCCGCTGATGTCAGAACCATACGCGCCGAGATTCCTGAAGCATTATCGGTCGTGCTCAACAAGGCATTGACCAAAGATGCTGATCAGCGATTTCAAACAGGAGTTGAATTTGCCAATGCGCTAAAAGTGTTTTTAAAGACTTAGCCTTGGCTGTTGCATGAACTTACAGAACAAGATAACAATAATAGGCTTGACGGATACGGGCATGGTACGCCGTAAAAACGAGGACGCTATCGGTTACGATAGCAGCTTGGGTCTGGTGGTACTTGCCGACGGCATGGGCGGACATCGGGGCGGTGAAATCGCCAGTAGCATGACCGTCAATTCCATTATCAACCTATTGCAACGGCGCCTGCCCGAAATTACCAGTGGCGATATCGACGAAACCAGCGGCTTCTCGATGGAGTCGATTTGCATTCAGGACGCCATTGTCTCTGCCAACGAACAGGTTTACGCCAACGCCGAAGCCAACCCAGAGCACAAGGGCATGGGCACCACAATCGTGGTATTACAGTTTTACAACAATTCTTTTTCGCTGGCGCATATCGGCGATTCGCGTTGCTATCGATTGCGCAGTGACAAAATGGAGCAAATTACCAAGGATCACTCGCTACTTCAGGAGCTCATCGATCGAGGATTTTATACGCCTGAAGAAGCTCGAAATTCGATGAACAAAAATCTGGTTACACGCGCTTTAGGTATCGATCCCATCGTCATGCCGGACATTCAGGAAGATATAGTCCTGAAAAATGACATTTATCTGCTATGTTCTGACATTTATCCGCTATGTTCTGATGGACTAACCGATCTGGTTGAAGACGAAGATATATACTACACTATTAAGGAATTTAGTGCTAATCTAGAAGAAGCTGCCAAGCAATTGATTACAAAGGCAAACCAGAATGGTGGGAAGGATAATATTTCGGTAATGCTATGCCGAATTGACGATGACTTTTCGACTAAGCAGGGCTGGTTTAAAAAGGTCGCAGCTTGGTTCGATTAACGGAATACACCCAAGTAGAAGATACTCTAGAGGCTGGATAAAAACATGGTCGCAAAACTGATCACGACATCAAGCACGGGCGAGAAAACCGAGTACGAGCTGGTCAACGAAACCACTACAATTGGGCGTAAGCCGGGTAATGATATCCAAATCGATAATCTGTCGGTCAGCGGCAGGCACGCACAGGTCATTACCATTCTCGAAGATTCATTCCTGGAAGATCTTGGCAGCACCAACGGCACTTATGTCAACGGCAAGCTGGTCAAAAAGCACGCGCTCGAAAACGGCGACAGTATAACCCTTGGCAAATACCAGATTGCCTATCAGAACAAATCCGGTGGCGCTGAACAGGACTTCGAACAAACCATGATCATACGTCCGGGTGAAGCGGGGATGCCCGAAGCGGCCGGCAGTAAGGAAATTGACAAATCGGTACAGAAAATCTCTGCTGCAATTGCCTCCGAAGCCGCGACCACCGCCGCTTCGCCAATGGCGAACCAGGAAGCTTGTCTGCAACTGTTAAGCGGCGCCAATGCCGGCAAGGAACTGGTATTGACCAAGGCCTTGACCACCATCGGTCAACCCGGCGTGCAGGTCGCCGCGATAACGCGTCGCCCGCAAGGATTTTTTCTGATTCACGTGGACGGCGGGCCGAATAATAGCGTACCGAAAGTGGGCGGATCGCAGATCGGATCAAACGCCCATGAACTTAAAAGTCACGACATAATCGAAGTCGCTGGCGTGAAAATGGAATTCTACATCAAATAATAACCATAAGATTGCTCGTCCGAACTAACCTGTGAGCACAGATGAAATTACAGCGCCTAGTCAGGTTGGTATTTAGCGCACTGATTCTGTTTATCCTGTTGATCGATACCTCGGGACTTTACAAATACCCGTTTATCAAACAACTTGAAAACTGGACCTACGACGCCAGACTCAACTTCACGCTTCCTGATTCAATCGACGACCGCGTGGTCATTGTCGATATCGATGAAAACTCGTTAGCCGAAGTAAGCCGCTGGCCCTGGGGCCGGGACAAGCTGGCCACCATCGTAGACAATTTATTCAATCACTATCAAGCCGACGTGGTTAGTTTCGATATAGTTTTCGCCGAGAAAGATAGCAGCTCCGGCCTGGAGAAATTTGAGCAACTGGCAAACACAACGCTTAAAAACGATGACCAGTACCAGCAGGCACTGGAACAAATACGTCCCAGCCTGATGCATGATGAAATATTCGCCGACAGCCTGAATGGTAAAAACGTAGTACTCGGGTATTACTTCAAGAATCACCTCCAGGAAGGAGAAACCGGTATTGACGTGGTCAAGCTTTTTGATACACCCCAGTTAAGCGGCATCCTTCATTTCCAGACATTGTGAGACTGTTCAGAATTTTGTGTCAACGTAAAAACACTCGATCCATCAGATCACAGATCGAGTGCAGCATCAAGCCGGCCTTCAAAGAAGATGGCCAACTGCGATAGGGTCAGGTTCCAAT
>Ga0136654_1000166_pt1 | contig 21405 bp, 36 predicted proteins | sample InaspJWI70metaG_FD_94865 | JGI IMG/M metagenome (GOLD analysis project Ga0136654, IMG submission 94865) | Marine gutless worms symbiont microbial communities from Oahu, Hawaii - Inanidrilus sp. 1 OAHU.JWI-70 metaG (version 2) | ecosystem: Host-associated > Annelida > Digestive system >... | reverse complement strand
TGTGGGGGGGCAGGTGATCTCAGATATTTGCAACACTGGGTTTAGCGAGACGGATGTGGCACGAATGTGAGTTGTATTAGGGACTTAGTCCGATCATCCACCCTATTTTCGCGCCGATTTTGTGATTCAAGAATTTTGCGCGATTCTGGCCCATTTCGGCTAAAATTTGCAGATAAACTCAGAAATTTAAATCAGTCGATCGGACACATGGCGGTGGAGGCGGCCCAGCCGATCCAGTAGTCGTTGTTTTCGTCGCGATAGATGATTTTTACCCAGTGATCCTGCTGGGCGCTGACGCGCACAGTGACGTATTGCGGGATCACGAATGCCACGCGCGCGTTGTGGGTCGGCGCCTCGCGGGCCGGCACCTCCATATAGCAGGTCTCATATTCAAAATATTCAATCCGGTCGGCCTGAACCGTAGACGTCAGCAAAACGACTACACCTATTATATATAGGGCGATTCTCATACCCCACCTCCTTGAATATCCTGGCATCGCTCAGCCGAGCACGCATATCTGTAACACAACTTTGTACAAGGCATGCTCGGCATTATTACCCCCCCGAGATTCTGCGGTCCCTCCCAGTGCGGCGCTCACCTTCAGCCGGCGGGCCGAGATCCCGCTGGCGCCGCTGCTCCTTGCGGCGGTAATCGCCCACCTTCTCTTTTAATCGCCGGTTCTCTTCACTCAGTTCAGCGATGAGAGATTCCACCTTTTTTACGCGCGCATTGAGGCTGGCTTTGTCGCCCTCGCTCTTTAATGCGGTGTGAAAATCCTCAATATTCTGAATCAGCGCGGCTTTGAAAACTGTGTCGGATGACAGTATCTCAAAGGCCTTGCTCATAACAGACCATTCAGCCCCTTCCAGCTTTGGTTTCCAGCCGCCGTGGGGATCATAGTCTTTCTCATCCTGCTTTGCCTTGCTGTCGGCCGGTGGAGCGGACTGGTAAAGGGTGCGATGCTCGGATGGCAGCTTTTCCTCGATTTGATAGATCGGCTCTTCGCCTGTTTCCAGCCACTCTTTGCGGCATTTAAAAAACGCCACATACCGATTCAGGGTATTTTTGTTAGGTTGAACACGGTCATTCTCATGATTATTGACAGAGAGTTCGTCCAAGAAGGCCATCTCGCCAACCTCTTTTTGAGATAATCCTCTTTTTTCCCGCAAAAACCTCAGCCTTTTTCCGAGTCCTGAATCCGCCATAATTGTGCCGATAAAATGCAACACCAAAATTTTATAAGTGTCGCGCAAAGCGGTGCATAAAAATTAGGTGATGTGTTTTAATAAATTCCAATCAATACAACTATATACGCAGTTTACCCAAAAAACACCAAATTTTTAGGTGTATCACCTAATTTTTTGCTTGACTTAAAAAATTAGGTGTTTTATGGTTGCGGTGTCTACTTGCGATAGCAATCAGCAAAAGGGGTAAAAATGACACCTGATGAAATCGAGTTGGAACTGCATATCCGACGCAAAAGTATCAATATGACCAAAATCGCCAAATCCCTGGACCCGCCCTGCAGCCGCCAAGCTGTTTCACAGGTAATTAAACGTCAAAGCAAATCAATACGGGTCGCGCGAGCAATTGCCGATGCGCTTCACCGGGACGTCAAGTATGTGTTCCCGGAATATTTCATGGACATAGGGAATAAATATACTGCTAAAAGGCGCAGTTGACGTGTCAACCTATAGAACACGGATCCATTAATAGATCAACGGAAAAATGAACAGGGGATTGCGGTATGGACACCGATAAAATCGCAAAGGATTTCAGCAACCGGGCCATGGCCAACGAGATCAAGATCGCCATCCTTTATAAAGAGGAAAACGACGGGGCGGTCAAGCGTATCGCGGCGCTGCTGGGTCTCAAGCGGCGCACGGTCTACGATTACCTGGACGGCAACATCAAGATTAACTGCCGCTTTCTGCACGCGGCGCTCATCGCCACCGACGGCGATCCGGACGTGCGCAAGTTCCTGGAGCCGGAGGGCTGGGAGCTGGTGCGCAGCGCGGCGCCGATCCCGGACAAGACCGTGATCGCCGAGGAGTGCCTGGACGACCTGCCGGCCCTGGCCGAATATCACACCTTGATCAACAACCGAGGCGCCAAGCATTCAGACGTCAAGCGCGCCCTGGAGTCCGTGCAGCGCGAGCTGCATGAAAATTATATACTGTGGTGTCAACATCAAGAGGAGACACATTAATGCCTGTATCCCAGAGCATCAGCGCCAGGGAGATCGCGGCGCTGATCAAAAAAAGCAAATCGACTGTGATCCGCCGTGCCGCGCGCGAGGGCTGGCCCTGCGAGGAGGCCTGCGGGCCGGGCGGCAAGTGCCGGATGTATCTGGTCAGCGGGCTGCCCGAGGATGTGCAGATCCGCATCAACAAGGACCTGGTCCCGGCCGCAGCGCCGCCGGCCGAGCGGCCGGCCGGCGATCCGGCGCTATCCCAGGCCCAGATCGACAAGGCCCTGGCCAAGGCCGACCTGCTGCGGATGTACCTGGCGCAGCTGGCGCGCGCCGGCTGGGGCCGCAAGGAGGCGGCGCGCGAAAAGTTTTTAAGGGCCTACAACAGCGGGCTGGCGTTTACGGAGCTGCACGCCAAGCTCGGGCCGGTCAACGCTAAGACCATCGAGGGCTGGAAAGTCAAGCTACGCAAAAACGGCGGCGACACCCTGAGCCTGGCCGACACGCGCGGCTACTGGCGCAGCGGCCGGCAGGGGCTGAGCGAGGCGCAGCAGGAGATCCTTTTAAAATGCGCCCTGCATCCCAACCGGCCCAAGCTGGCCGAGGTGATCCGGGTGGCCAGGGCGGTGATGGATACCCAGGGCATCGCCAACGGTCACTCGGACGCCACCTACCGGCGCTGGCTCACCGGCTGGAAGTCGGAAAACCATCACATCTGGGTCTGGATCCGCCAAGGAGCCAAGGCCTGGAACGACAAGTGCGCCTATTACATCGAGCGCGACTACTCGCTGATCAACGTGGGCGACATCCTGGTGGCCGACGGGCACGTCCTTAATTTTGAGATCATCAGCCCCTGGACCGGCAAGCCCAAGCGCATGGTGCTGATCCTGTGGCTGGATATGAAAAGTAATTTTCCCCTGGGCTGGGAGATCATGCCCACCGAAAACACCCAGGCGATCGCCGCCGCCCTGCGGCGGGCCATCCTGCGCCTGGGCAAATACCCCAAGGTGGCCTACCTGGACAACGGCAAGGCCTTCGGATCGCGCTTTTTCAAGGGATGCGACCTGGAGCAGGCCGGGTTTGCGGGCCTGTTCGAGCGCCTGGATATCAAGACTATTTTTGCCTGGCCCTACCACGGCCAGAGCAAGACCGTGGAGCGTTTCTTCGGCACCTTCGCCGAGCTGGAGCGCTGGTGCCCGACCTATACCGGCACCTCCATCGAGAAAAAACCGCCGCGCCTCAATCGCGGCGAGAAGATCCACAACCAGGTTTATCACAAGCTGACCCAGGGGCGCGGCATCACCCTGGCCCAGGCCCACCGGGCGATCGCGTCCTGGTTTGATGCGTATGCCGGCCGGCCCCAGAGCGGCCACCTGGACGGCGCCCGGCCGCTGGATGTGTTCAGCGACGGCAAGGGCGAGGGCGTGGACCCGGTCGAGCTGCGCTATTTAATGATGAGCCAGGATGTGCGCCACATCCGGCGCAACGGCATCTATTTTCTGGGCCGCAACTACTACGACCCGGAGCTGTACGGCCGCACGCACCCTGTCACTATCCGCTATGATCTTCAAGATGATTCTGCGATCTGGGTCTTCGACCGCGACGGCGATTTTCTTTGTGAAGCGAGCCAGGTCGACAAGGTGCACCCGGCCGCCAACATCCTGGGCAACGAGCAGGACCGCGAAAAGCTCACCCGCCACATCGCCCACAAAAAATCCCAGGAAAAAGCCGCCAGCGTATCGGCGCGGGATTTTTTGGAGCGCGAGGTCCTGCCCGAGCATCGACGGCAGCTGGCGGCCATCGGCCTAGATGCCCAAGAGGCCCGACCCACGGCCGAGGTCATCCGGCTGCCGGCCAGCTCCAAACAGGTGGAGAGCGAGCTGGCCGAGCTGGCCCGGCTGCACGCCGATGAGCCGACCAGCGAGCCGGCCGAAGAGTACGTGCCCGAGGTGGCCGACGAAACCACGGCCGTGTGGCAGCGCCTGCCGCAGATGGTGGAAATGGACCGTTACGAAAAGCTTTTAGAGCTGGACATACGCGGTGTCCTGATCCCCAGGCAATACCGCGCCTTTATGAACTACTACGAACAGACGCCAGAGTATGCGCGCTACGCCGATCGCTTCGAGGATCACCGGGTGCGCATGGTGATGATGTACCAGCTGGATGATTACAGGACCGGCTGAAACGAAAGGAGAAGCCTATGACACACCTACAGGTAAAACCGGTATTTGTTAAAACCAAGAATGTCCGCAACTTCGAGGTTATGATGGACGGCCTGGAGTTGGGCGCCGGCGAGGGGCGCCTGGGGCTGGTGTACGGCCGGGCGGGCAGGGGCAAAACGCGCACGGCGATCTGGTACAACGCAAACCATGGCTGTATCTACCTGCGCGTGGCCACCATCTGGCGCACCAGCGAGCTGTCCTTTTTGCGGGCGCTGTGCCGCGAGCTGCATATCAACCCGCCGCCGCACCGCAAAGGGACTTGCTACCGCGAGATCATCGACCGGCTGGTCAACGATCCGCGCCCGGTGTTTATCGACGAGATCGAGAAGCTGCCGCGCTCGTTTCTGGACGTGGTGCGCGATCTGACCGATATGACCACCGCCCCGTTTATTTTAATCGGCGAGGAGGAGCTGGTGCCGTACATGCGCCGCAACCGGCGCGTGTGGTCACGCACCTACCGCCAGGTGGAGTACGGACCGATCGGCCTGCCCGAGATTATCTTTTTTGCCAAGGAGACCGCCGGGCTGCAGATGACCCAGGCGGTGGGCCAGATCCTGGAGCAGAGCAGCGGCGGCGATTTTCGGATCATCAAGCGCGACCTGCTGGCCCTGGTTCAGTACGCCGACGCCAACCAGACCAGCGAGGTCACGGTCGAGATGGCGCGCATCGCCGTCAAGGCCGGCCTGACAGGAAAGTAAAATGAAAGAGACCTTTGCAGGCAAAGTGCGGGCCGCCATGCAGGCGCGGCAGAAGGTGGCGGGCGAGTTTACGTTCAAGCAGATCGCCGAGGATCTGGACCTGGTCGTCGGCACGGCCGCCACCGAGCCGCTGAGTAAGACCCTGCGCGATTTTCGCCGCAGGGGCGAGATCGAGCAGATCGGCAAGCGGCGCTATGTCTACCGGGGCCGGGTCCGCAAGCCCGAGATCCAGCGCGTGATGTGGGATGTGCTGCGAGCACAGCGCAAAGCGACCATCGAGGACCTGATGATGATGGCCAGCGCCAGCCGGGATTATGCCCGCCGGTGGCTGCGGATGCTGGAGAAAAAAGAGATCGTTAGCCAGCGCGGCGACAAGTGGGTATTGATAAGCGATCCGGTCGAGATGCCGCGCGACGAGGAAAAGGCCGCCTACAAGCGGCGGTTGTGGCAAAAGAAAAAAGACGCCCTGGCGGCGCTGGACACGGTCGTGGCGCAAATACTGGCGCTGCGCCTGGCCATCAACGATATCCCGGAGCAGTGAAAACAGGAGAATTTTATGCCCAAAACCATGAGCGGCTATGTCGAGGAGATCTGCAGCCTGGTAGACGAGCTGCAAGATGATCGGCACCAGTTCTTTCATACCCTAAACATGAACCTGGCAAGAGAGATGCAGCTTAAATGCGAAGCGCTCCACCTGCGGCTGCAAGTCTACCTGAAAAAATTCGAGCAGCAGGGCGGACACTGCAAGTACATGCTTCTCAAGCCCGATCAGACCTATAACGGCTGTGAGCTGGGGCGCGTGCCGCCGGCGCTGCGAAACGAGCGCGTGCAGGTAAAAAACGGATGATCAGCAAAAAGCAAATCGCCCTGGTGCACGTGGCCAAGCACAAGCTGGGGCTGAGCGAGACCGAGTACCGCGACGTGCTGGGCGGCGTGGGGGCGGCGTCCTCCACCAAGCTGACCGCGCGCACCTTCGAGCAGGTGATGGATCATTTCCGGCGCCTGGGATTTACGCCCCGCCCCGCCGGGGCATCGTCGGGCAAGCCGCCCAGGGCGTCGGTCAAATACGACTCCAAGGAGAAGCTGCTGGGCAAGACTGCGGCGCTGATCGCCGACCTGGGACTGACCTGGGGCTATGTGGACGCCATCGCGCGGCAGATGTTCGGCATCGACTGTGTCAAGTGGTGCAGCGCCCACCAGCTGCACAAGATCGTGGCGGCGCTGTCCTACAAGCAACGAAAGGACAAGGGCTATGTCTACCGATAGCGACCTTAAGCTGTCGAAGCATTTTTGCAGCAACTGGGAAAAGCGGGTGGGCAAACAACCGACCCAGACCGAGATCCTGGAGTTTATGCGTCACTCGGTCAAGGTGCAGCCCTGCCGGGACTTGCGCGAGCAAAAAGGCGGGCGCTTCCGGATGCTGGCCATCTACTGGCACCCGGATCTGGACCTGGTGATCAAGTTTGACAGCATCAACAACGTGGCGGTCACGGTGCTCTCGCGCGACAACCTGATCGCCAGACAACCCCGGCGCAAACAGGCGACCCGCAGGTGGGCCGGCCCCCGGCGCCGCAGGCTGACCAATGGGAGCTATGTTTCTTTATCTGATTAATTTAGTCAGCGAGCATCGCGCCTGGCTGCTGCCGCTGGTGCTGTTCGTCGTGTACGCCCTGGTGGTCTGGCTGCTGCTGCGGATCTTCGAGCCGGCCCAGAAAGAGATCGATGATCGCTGAGACCGACAAGCTGATCGCGCTCAAAGACGCCTTTCGGTGCCAGATCTACCGCTGCACGATGTCGCTGGAGGCCTGCGCCGCGCGCCAGCGCAACGCGGCCGGCGGCAAGGTCAGCCGCTATAAGCCCGGATCGGCCGATTACAACTGTCGCGACTGCGCCCAGGGGCGCGAAAACATCGCGCGGCTAAAGGAGCAAGCCATGGACAGCGAGCAACAGGCCAAAAACATCATCGCGGCGGTCTGCAAGGAGTACAACATCCGGCCGGCGGATCTTGTGGTCAGCGGCAAGCGGGGCAAATACAGCACCGCCCGCCGCAAGATCGTGTATCGTTTTGAGGACGAGATCGGCACGCTGACCCAGGCCAAGATGGCCGAGCTGCTGGGCGTGAACGAGGCGGCAATCTACCAGATCCTGCGCAAGCGCGACAAGGCCCCGGCGCCGGCCGCGCCGGGCGACCTGACCCTGCGCCTCGACTTTACGGGGCACGTGGAGGTGCTGACGGCTATCCGCAGAATAGCGGACCAGGAAGTGCGCACGCCCGAGGGGCAGGTGATCTACTGGCTGAAAAAACATGTACGCGGCAAGGAGGCGGTGAATGGCATCAAATAAAGATCGGCGGTTTTACATCACGGAGCTGAAAAGCGCCGAGTGCCAGTGCGGCCGGCCCAAAAAACCGCACAAATCGCTGTGCTATGGCTGCTATAAGGCCCTGCCGAAGCAGATGCGACGGGACCTGTGGCAGGGCATCGGCGACGGCTACGAGGCGGCCTACGATGCGGCCGTGGCCTGGCTGGGAGATATTTGAGGAGATAAACGTGAATACGCAGCAACATGCCTGTTTTGAAGCTATTTACAACTTCGTTCACGACGAGAGCCTAAACTGCGCCAATCTTATGGGCTATGTTGATATGAGTTTTCCCGACCCGGAGCAGGGCGCGTTTGCCCAGGCGCTGCATCGGGCGGTCAAGCCCTATCTGCAGGCCCGACTTGATCTGGCCGAAGCCATCATGCTCCTGATCCGTCAATTAAGTGCGGATATAGAAGCCGATAAAGGATGACACATGACTAAACGACTGAGCGAACAGGAAAAAGAAAAGCGCAAATCACAGCTGCTGCTGGTGATGACCCAGTGCGTGGGGCGCAGCAACGCTGTCAGCGAGGCGGCCCTGTACGAGCGGGTATTCGGCGAGCGCTGCCTGGATCACGACGCCGCCCGGCCCCTGCGCGGGCTGATCAACGAGCTGCGGCGCGACGGGGTGGCGATCTGCTCCTCCAGCGCCAGCAACGCCGGCGGCTACTGGCTGGCGTCCGCCGGCAGCGAGCTGGAGAACTACTGCAGGCGCCTGCGGGCGCGGGCGCTCAAGGTCCTGCGCACCGAGGCCAAGATCCGCAAGGTGTCCATGGGCGAGCTGTTCGGGCAGATCCAGCTGGATCTCAAGCAAAGCGCATAGCGCATGGCGCAAAGCGAGGTAATGCATGAAAAAAGTACTTTCGCAAAAAGAAGCATACGAGCGGGCCGAGGGGCTGCTGGTCAATATCGCAGCGCTTAAGACCCACCTGGACACGCTGGAAAAGATCACGGCCGACAAGGTGCGGGCGGCGGCCCGGCCGTATCTGGCCCAGGCCAACTACGCCCGGCAGCAGCTCGGGACGGTCGAGCGGGCGCTGGCCAAGCTTAGCAAGGGTCAGAAGGGCGTGTTTTTCCCGGACGACCACGACCGGGTGGACCTAAAAAACGGCGCCCTGCTGTACAAGGTCTTGCGCCCGGTCAAGCGCGTGCGGGGCCTGCTGGCGAAGCTCCAGGCGCGCGGGCTGAAAGATGCCATTAAGACCACGGAGAAAGTCGACTGGGACGCCCTGGAAAAATGGAGCAAAGAGGACCTGGCCGACATCGGCACCGAGCGCAAGAAGGTGGAGCTATACGAGTACGAGTTGAAACGATGACGAAACTGTTAAACGCAAAAGACGGCGCGGCGACTGCCAGGCTGCTGTGCGTGCCCGAGCTGGCGAGCGGGTTTTTCGTGAACGGCGACGGGGAGATCCACCCGCTGGAGTTAAAAGCCAAGACCCTGCGCGAGGTCGGCCGCGATTTTCCGACCCTGCCCTGGAACGGGCATTATCTGGTGTGCAGCCAGCGGCTATACAGAATATATGAATGACCAAGTTAAAACCACCGATCACCGACCCGCGCGACAAGACCTGCGCGCGGTGTCGCGGCTACACATTCAGGCGCCGCCCGCACGGGTGCTGGGCCTTTTGCAGGACCAAACAAAAGTGGTTTGAATATGATGTCGACTTTAAGAGGCGGAAAACCAGCAAGCTGCCGGGGGCGCGAACCTGTGACGACTGGAAGCAGCAATGACCCTGCACACGCAACCGGCGCTGATCACCTGCCCGGCCTGCAAGGGGGCCAAGCTGGTGGCGCGCCGCCAGCCGGACACGCCGAGCGTTTACACCGAGCGGGCGCACCCGCGCGTGCCCTGCGGGGCCTGCAACGGCACCGGCATAAAATGTGCAAAGGGGGCCGACAATGATGGGGGCGGATGCGGTCAAGCTGGTGATGGAGGAGCTGAAGATCGATGAAAACGATCAGCCCTGGCCGCAGGACCCGGCCCAGGGTATGTGCCGCATCCTGGACAGCGCCCAGGAGGCGCTGGAGACGGCGGTCGGCATCGATCTGGGCGAGCAGCAGACGGCGGCCATCAGGCAGCCGGCGGCGCGCATCGGCGCGCGGGTGCTGCGGCTGCTGATGGCGCTGCCGGATTGACCGCGCATGGCGCCCGGCGCTTAGCGCATTACCGAATAATGCCGAGGGGCATGGGAGGCCCCACTTACACGGCAAGGGGGCGGGCAGCGCCCGCCCCCTATGATCAGGGGCAAGGCAGAGACGCCCACTTTTCCGTATATCAACACTGTTAGCCATAGGGGTAGAAATGGATGATGTAATGGATATATGCGAATGCTGTCATAAAGAATTTGGGTTTTCCGGAGAAGACGAAAATGGATTTAACTGTACCTGCGTCCACTGCGGAAACAATACCTATTATCAGAAAACGGCTATCCAGCCGCTTGACTTGGCGGCTGATTTTGCGGCGTCACCAGAGAGAGAGTTTATGTGATGTGGGCGGGGGTGTTTAGGTCCGGAGTCGGGTGCAGCCGGACCCGCCGCAAGTCAGCTAATCGTTAACAAGCTCGAAGAGAAAAGGAGGGACACATGCACAAATACTTTATCACGGCAGCGCTGCTGCTGGTTTTCGGTACATCGGCCTATATGTCGATCAGTGGCCTGGCGGCTGTTTTTGCGGGCGGCGGGCTGGTGGTTATCTGTATGGGGGCCGGCATGGAGCTGGGCAAGCTTTTATCGGTGGTGCACCTGCACCGCAGCTGGCGGCGCCTGGAGCTGGGACCGCGCCTGTTTTTCACGGCCGTGATCGCGGCCCTGACGCTCATTACCACGGCCGAGATCCTGGGCTACCTGACCCAGCGTCACAGCGTGGCCATGCGCGACCTGGCGGCGGTGGAGACGTCCCTGGCCGCGCTGGCCGACGAGGAGCAGGTCTTAAAGGCCGAGATGCGGGTACTGGACGAGACCCTGGCCGGGCTGCCGGCGGGCTACGTGACCCGGCGGCTGAAAGAGCGGCAAAAGGCCGGCTACGGCAAGATGCAGGCCCGGCTGCGGCAGATCGCGGCCGAGCGGGCGGATCTGGCCGCGCGGCAGGTGGCCGAGCAGCGGGCGGCCGGGCCGGTGATCGCCACGGCGCGCATCATGGGCCTGGACGAGGCCCGCGCGATTACGGTTTTCATTATTTTTCTGGTATGCGTGCTGGAGCCGCTGGCTATCGGCCTAGCCGTGGCCGCCTCTGCCGCCTGGACTGCACCCGGAAAGCCGCAGCGGTCCGGCATGAAGAGAATGCGCACCGCCGGCGAAACGGCCAAAGCGGCCGATGCGCCGGCCGACCCGACCGAGTAACAGGGGAGATGCTGGATTATCTCACAGGGGAGGTGCTGGATTATCTTATCATCGTGCCGCTGGTCATCGCGATGATCGGTGCCCTGTGCGTGTTAATCACCGGCATTATGGCCGCCAGGAAGATGGAGGAAGAAAACAATGGTACTGCCCGAACGCGAAAAAGTGGCCGCGCGGGTGCACGCGGCCTGGGTGGAGATTAAGAAAAAGCGAGGGATCGCCTCGCTGCCGTCAGAGTGGGGCGAGGAGCTGATGGTGGATTACGGGCAGCTGTCGGAGCGCGCCAAGGATCTGTATCGGGCCATGGTGCAGACCGTCTATGACGCGATCATCGAACTGGAGGCCGGCGGTGATGGCGCGTAGCGCAGAGCGCACGGCGCTTTGCGCCCTGCGCCGCAAGCGAGGGGCGGGGATGACCGACACCGTTTAAAAGGAGTGCTATGACAGAAAAGAAAAAAAAATTAGCCATCAACGAGAAGTTATATGGTGAGTTGCGCAAGCATTGTGAAAAACTGAATGTGCCGTTGATTGAATATGTTGAGGGGAATTTAGAAACATCAATATATTTTCCTGATGGAATAGAACTTCCGGCATCATATTCACCAAAAGCATTACGTGAAAAAGCGAAAAAAGAGGGCAGCAATGAGGTCTGGGAGACAATTGAACACTTATTTCAAATTGTTGATTGTCAAGGATGTACAGCAGCAATTTGCGCAGTATATCCCATGAGACCAGTAGATTTTAATATGTCTTTTACCTGTCATAAATGTGATAGAGCCTGGGCTGTGGGTTTCAGAAAATTAAAAAATGGATTTTTTGTTGGCTATAAGCGAATTACCAAAGAAGAAGATTTTTATGTGATGCGTATTTTGGGAAATATCAACCGTGATACTGTATAAGCTGACACTGAAAAAGGGCATCAAGCGCTGCGACTGCCTGATGCGCCCCAGGCTGCAGCCATCCGGCTGGCACTGGCCGCACGCTAACTGGATCTGTCCGGTGTGCAAAAAGAGGTACTGGCAGAAAGCGGGCGAGGAGATCACCGCCGAGCGCCCGGCGGTCTGGCCGGGGACAACGGGCGCGGCCAGGTGGCCGTGTGATTTTGCACCGCCCGCCCTGAAAAAAGTGGATACCGCCAGATGAGCAGGGCGCCAAGCGCAAAGCGCCCTGCGCCATGTGACAGGCGCCGGCGGAAGCTGGAGAAGCTGGTCGAATTCCTGGCGGGTTTGACAAAAAAACGCTTTTTCGGTAGGATCGAGATCACCATGCGCGACGGGCATATCGAATGCATCGAGAAGCACGAATGCCTCAAGCCTGACAATTTATAGCCCTGGGGCAGGACGCCCAGGGAACGGCTGAAACCAGGCCGCGATCGGTATCGGAATCACCGGGCCGATCCACTCCGCACGAGGAGATGCGGAGGGGATCGGCCTTTTTTATTTCGGGCGGCAGCCCTAATCGCCGCACCCTGTGCGGCGATTGTGCGGATAAACACAAACAGGGGGGCAAATCAATGAAACCAGGCATCAAATCGACCGAGTTTTACATAACTATCGGGGTTCAGCTGGTTGGAGTCTTAGCGACGCTAGGCGTTTTTACGCCGGATCAGGCCGGCGCGGCTACAAGGGCAGTTGAGCAGATCGCCGGGATCGTGGCCATGCTCGGTGCGGCGTTCGGGTATTCGATCAGCCGAGGGATGGCAAAAAAAGGCCCGGACAACAGCGCCGGTTATTCGACCCTATCAGCGCTAGTTGCAATATTCGCTGCCACGGCTCTAATCCTGGCGCTGAGCGGGTGTTCTTATTTCGATAGGATTTACACCCCGGCACCAGCGGGAAAAGGCGTATGCGATCGGCCTGGCGCCGAGTCATCTATAATTTGTCGAGTCTGCCATGATATGGGGATCGAGCCGGAACAGCTCGACGGCCTGTTATTGGATGCGAGTATGGTGGCCATCATCGCCGACAAAGACATCGACAGGGAAAAAGTCTTGGGATTTATCGATCGGATCGAGTTGTATTTGGAGATATCGGATCTGACGCATCGGATGCTGATCAGGTTTATCGAGGATGAGGCCCAAGCCGAAGCATTATCGATCCTGTTAAGCCGCAAGCTTAAGAATTTCGACATACCGGATGTGATCGGATCTTTTGATAGAAAATTAATCAGGCTGCATCTGTCTAATCAACGGGACCGACTCGGCGGGAAAGAGAGACCCTAAATGGACTCAATGATCAGCTTCGGCCACCTGGCCATGATTCTGAAGACTTACGGCCCCTTCGGGCTGCTGGTGGTGATCTGGTATTTCGACATCCGCCAGATGCGCCAGCTAAACATGAAGTACCGCGACGATATGCAGCGCGTGCTGGCAAAGCACAAGGAGTTCATGCGCGAGATGCGCAGCATGTACGACTCCAACGTGCGGCTGGTGGAGAGCTACGAGGACGTGGCCACCGACCTGAAGGACGTGGTCGTGCTCAACACCCAGGCCATGACCAGCATCGCCAACAAGATCGACCAGAACCAGTTCTGCCCCGCCCAGCGGGTGGATAAAAAGCAAATCGAGGTGGGATAATGAGCGAGCGCCTGAAATTCAAAGGACGGCTGCAGGAGAAAAAGCAGGAAGCGGCCAGGCTCAAGCTGCTGCTGGACGGCGAGCGCGAGGGCCTGCGCGACCTGATCGACCCCATCGAGCCGCTGGAAAACCTGAAAGCCGATGCGATCGCGGCCCAGAGCCTGGAGTTTTCGACCCGGATCATCCGCTACCGCGAGGTACTGAGCGAGATCAAGCTGATCGAGAAAACGCTAAGCGCATAGCGCAGAGCGCCATGCGCCATGCACTGCGCGCCATGCGGCGAACGGAGAGAGCAATATGGGCAAGGAGATACCCTGGGAGACGCGGGTGGCGGCCGAAGAACTTTACATTACCGCCGGGCGCACTTTCGAGCAGACGGCCGAGGCCACCGGGGTGTCGCTGACCCAGCTCAAGCGCTGGGCGGCGGCCGGCGACTGGCGCGAAAAGCGCCGGGAGCACCGCGCGGCGCTGATCGCCATCCGGCGCGACTCGGTGACGCTGAGAAAGCGGCTGATCAAGGCCGCCCTGAACAGCCTGGACCCGCAGCAGGTGTACGCGGCGGCGCGCTTCGAGCAGGTGGCGGCGGCAGCGGCGGCGCGCTACGACGGCACGGCCGAGGTGCCGATGCCGCCGGCGGATATGCAGGCCATCAACACGCCGGCCGATGCGGTCGCGGCCCTGCAGAGCGTGGTCGAGAAAAAAATCAACCTGATGCTGGTCAAGCCCGACGAGGTCAAGCTGACGGCGATCAAAGAGGTCAAGCAATCCCTGGAGCTGATCGACAAGATGCGCGCCAGGTACAAGCTGGAAGACGACGCGCAGGCCCGGCCCGAGGGCCTGAGCGACGCGGCGGCCGAGGAGATCCGGCGCCGCATCCTGGGCATCACCGAAAGCGCATAGCGCCTGGCGCATAGCGCATAGGGAGGGGCAACCCATGAGGCCGACGGCCGGGGAAGAAAAGAGCGGCGAAAAGCCAGCCGGGCAGGAAGTCGACGAGGCCGAATTTTAAAGAATTTAACCACAAAGACACTAAGTAAAAAAAGTACTTCTTTGTGGCTGAAACGTTAACGCTAAGCGCCATGCGCCATGCGCACAGCGCCCTGGAGGGCCGATGGCCTGGACCAAGGAAAACCGCGAGCAACGCACGCCAATGGCGTTTTTGGGCTACCAGTCCAGCTGGGCGGCGGACGAGTCGGAGGTCAAGGTTTGGGAGAAAAGCCGGCGCATCGGCGCATCGTGGTGCGAGGCCGGCGAGGACGCGCTGCTGGCCAGCCGCAAAAACGGCATGGACGTCTGGTACATCGGCTACAACCGCGAGATGGCCCAGGAATTCATCGAGGACGCCGGCGACTGGGCGCGGCACTACCACAAGGCCGCCTCGGCGATCGAGGAGTTCGTGTTCGTCGAGGAGGACCGCGACATTCAGGCCTTTCGCATCCGCTTCGCCAGCGGGTGGAAAATCGTGGCCCTGTCCTCGCGGCCGGCCAACCTGCGCGGCAAGCAGGGCAAGGTGGTCATCGACGAGGCCGCCTTTCACGACGACCTGGCCGGGCTGTTAAAGGCCGGCCTGGCCCTTTTGATGTGGGGCGGGCGCCTGGTGATTTTATCGACCCACAACGGCGATGAGCACCCGTACAACGAGCTGGTGACCGACATCCGGGCCGGCAAGAAAAGCTTTGCCCTGCACCGCACGACCCTGGACGACGCCCTGGACCAGGGCCTGTACCAGCGCATCTGCCTGCGCCTGGGCCGCACCTGGTCCGCCGCCGGCCAGAGGGCCTGGCGCCGGGCGCTGATCGAAAACTACGGCGAGGACGCAAACGAGGAGCTGTTCTGCGTGCCGGCGCGCGGCTCGGGCGTCTACCTGCCGGGGGTGCTGGTGACCGCCTGCATGGCGGCCGACATCCCGGTGCTGCGCTGGGCGCAGAAGAACGAGTTTGCCGAGTGGCCCAAGAAGCACCGCGAGGCCGAGACCGACTACTGGCTCAAGGACCACCTGCGGCCGCTGCTGCAGGCCCTGCCCCTGGAGCAGCCGTGCTACTTCGGCGAGGACTTCGGCCGCAGCGGGGACCTGACGGTGATCCTACCCCTGCAGGAGCAGCCGGGGATCATGTACCGGGCGCCGTTTTGCGTGGAGCTGAGAAACATACCCTTTGAGCAGCAGCGCCAGGTGCTGTTTTACATCGTCAAAAACCTGCCGCGCTTTCGCGGCGGCGCCCTGGACGCGCGCGGCAACGGCGAATACCTGGCCGAGGTGGCCATGCAGGCCTTCGGCAGCCACCGCATCCACCAGGTCAAGCTGACCCAGCCCTGGTACTTGGAGAACATGCCGCCCTATAAAAGCGCTTTCGAGGAGCGCACCATCGTGCTGCCGCGCGATGCCGACATCCTGGACGATCACCGCGCCCTGCGCATGGAGCGGGGCATCGCCAAGGTGCCCGAGACCCACAAGGGCAAAGGCCGCGACGGCGGCCAGCGCCACGGCGATGCGGCCATCGCCGGCTGCCTGGCCTGGTACGCGGCCACCAAGATCGAGGGCATCCCGGCCGCTGCCGGCGGCGTCGATCCGGAGCCGGCCCGGCGCACGGCCGGGGAGCTGGCGGCGCCGGTGGTGCGGGGAGACCGGCAGGGTGAGACGGCGATCGGACGGATTAGAAATTTCGGGATGCGCAAGATCGTGCGGCGGCTGCGGGCGCGTGGCGCATAGCGCAAAGCGCCATGCACTAGGCGCTCTGCGGACAACGGAGGCGAGAATGACTATACGCGAAAAAATTGCGCGCTTTCTGGCGCCGGAGCTGATGGACAGCGGCCAGGTCAAGGACCTGGTCAAGGACGAAGTGCGGGCCGCGCGGGCGGCGCTTCCCATCAATATCGACTACGACCCCAAAAACGAGGGCTACCGGCGCCTGACCAGCGAGGCCGAAGCGGAGTTTAGGCGCGACCTGACGCCCGTCAGCCAGGATCTGATGATCGAGCTGGCGTACTTCCTGTACGACACCAGCGGGCTGGTCAAGCGCTTTGTGCGCGATACCAAAAACTTCGTGCTGGGCGCGGGCGTGAGCTTCGAGGTCGAAAACGATGACGACAGCGCCTGCAAGGATCTGCTGCAGGCGTTCTGGAACGATCCGATCAACAACCTGGACCTGCGCCTGGAAAAGCGGGTGGAGTTTTTGTGTCTGCTGGGCGAGCAGTGCTGGCCGGCGGCGGTCAACCCGCACAACGGCCGGGTGTACCTGAGCTACGTGGATCCGGCCAACATCGATACGGTTTACAAGGCCGCCAGTTTTCCGGAGATCACCGCCGCCGTCAAGCTCAAGGGCAGCGGCGGGCGGCCGGGCCGGATGCTGCCCGCCATCCGGCCCGAGACCGACATCCGCCGCAAAGAATACGGGCGCCTGGTGGGCGAGTGCTTTTTCTTCGATGTCAACAACCCGCCCAACGCCACGCGCGGGCGCAGCGACCTGATCCACCTGTTTGACTTTATCAACGCCTTTGAAGAGGGCCTGTTCGACGAGCTGGACCGGCTCAAGGGCATCCTGTCCTATATCTGGGATGTGACCCTGGAGGGCGCCGACGAAAACCAGATCAAGGCGTTTTTGCAGGACAACCCGCCGCCCAAGGCCAACTCCGTGCGCGCCCACAACGAGCGCGTCAAGTGGGAGGCGGTCTCACCCAACCTGCGTCACAGCGACAGCAAGGCCTTTTTCGATCTGATGAAAACCTACCTGGCGGCCTGCGCCTGCCGGCCCGACTCGTGGCTGGGCGCGGGCGGCAAGGCCTATCAGACCGAGGCCGACCTGATGGGCGAGCCGACCTTCAAGGAGCTGGGCAGCCGCCAGCGCTATGTCAAGTACATCATCGAGAACGTGCTCAAGTTCCAGATCGACCAGGCCGTGATCCACGGCGCCCTGCGCGAAAACGACCAGGCGCCTTTCAAGCCGGTGGTCTCCATGCCCGAGATGCACACCCGCGATCTGAAAAAGATCGTCGACGGGCTGTTCACCCTGGCCCAGGCCCTGATGATCGCCGAAAGCCAGGGCTGGGTCACGGCCGAGAGCGCGGCCGGCCTGTTTGCCGGCGTGGCGGGCCAGACCGGCATCGAGATCGCGGCGGCCGAGCAGATCCGCAAGAGCGCCGGCGAGGCGCAGGTGACAGAGGATTATGCCGCCAGGGAGGCGCTGGTGGCGGAGATCGTGGAAAGGATCGAAGCGGCGCAGCGGGGACGCGGCGAGGCGGAGATCCGGCTGGTGAGCGCATAGCGCATGGCGCAGAGAGGGGAGCGTAAGATGGCTGAGGGCAAAAAGGGCGAGAGCCTGGTGGCCTTTGAGAGCGGGCACTACAAGACCATACGCGGCCAGTGGCGCGGCGACAGCGTGTGGTGCCACTTCAAAAAGGCCGACGGCGGCATGGTGCACCTGAACAAGGACAAGGTCGAGTACATCGAAACCTTTGGCGACACTAAAAAGAAGTGACCACCAAACGCGAGCAGGCATACAACGACATGGTGCGCGGGCTGATCGCGTCGGTCGGCCAACTGCAGGATGCTGAAGTGGCGCGGGCGCGGGGCATCCTGGAGCATATGCGCAGCGAGATCGCCGCCAGGACGGCCGAGACCGACTGGCAGGCGCACGCCATCCCGCAGCTAAAGGCGGCCGTGACGCGGGCGATCGAGACCTTCGAGCGCCAGTACCGCGCCGGGCACGATCCGGCCCTGGCCAATATGTTCGAGGCCGGCATCGACATGGTCGATGCGCCCCTGGCGGCGGCCGGCATCCGGGTGGCGGCGCCCGAGATCTCGCGCACGGCCCTAGAGATCGCCCAGGGCTACAGCGCGGATCTGATCGGCGGGCTTTCAGCCGATGCGATTAAGCAGATCAACGGCGAGATCACCCTGGGGATCATGGGCGGCAAGTCCGTGGGCGACGTGATGCAGGCCATCGGGCGCTCGCTGGATGCGGAGAAAACGCGCATGTACAACATCGCCGCCAGAGCCGAGGCCATCACGCGCACCGAGACCGCCAGGGTGCACTCGGCCGCGCGCCAGGCACGGATCGCGGCCGTGGCCGGCGGGGTGACCGATCCGGCCATCCTGGTGACCAAAAAGTGGATCGCCTCGGGCAAGTTCTACCCGAGGGAAAACCACGCGGCCCTAAACGATGTGCGCGTGCCGCTGGACCAGGATTTTCCGGGCGGGCTGCCCCATCCGCACGCGCCGGGCCTGCCGGCCAAAGAGGTGGTCAACTGCGGCTGCACCCACGTGCTGGATACGCCCGACTGGGACAAGCTGGCCGAAGACTTCGAGCCGGCGCCCATCAGCCTGCGGGCCGCGTACATTGCGCCGCCCAAGCCCAAAAAACAGCGGCGGCGGCCCCGCAAATATCAGCCGGCCAAAAAGCTGGAGCAGGCCCTGGGCTGGATCGAGAAAAATGATCTGGCCGAAAACATCGAGCTGGCCGGCGGGCGCACCTGGGGCGGCAGGCTGGCCAAGTACAAGGCCCTGGCAAAGGCCAACCTGATCCTGGCCGAGGTCGACCGTATGCAGCGCGATTTGAAAATCAAGCTGCCCAAGGTTAAACGGTTTTACATTACCAATTCCCGGCGCGGCGCGGCGCACAGTGTCCTGCCGGCGGACAAGGCCGGCATCACTTTTGCCAATGACTGGGATAGCCGGACCTGGGAAAACATCAGGGCCTGGGAGCAGAAGAGGGGGCGCCCCTGGGACTGGACCGACAAGGAAAGCCACACGGCCAAAAACGTGCGCCACGAGTATGCGCATATCATCGACGGCGACGTGATGCGCAGAAGGGGCCTTAAAGCCGCAAGCCTTACGCGGACCGACGAATGGCACGACCTGCGGAGGGATCTGGCCCGCAAGCATAAGTTCACGGCGCTCACTATCAGCGATTACGCGAAAACGACCGGCCAGGAGTACTTCGCCGAAGCACTGGCGCAATACACCTCGCCGCTTTACGGCAAGGAGCGGGAGCGTTTCCCGAAACCCCTGGAGGACTTTCTCGAAGGGGTGCTCAACGAATACAGGAGTAAATGATGGGCCAGACATTTCCGCCGCATCCGGAGATCTGCATGGTCTGCCGGCATTATGAGGGCGTAGAGTATATCGAGACCGAGCCGGATCTCGAAGGGGACCATATCAACGTGTGCAAAGCGTTTCCGGAGGGCATCCCTGAAGAGATCCTGCTGGGGGAGCACAAGCACCGGCGCCCGTTTAAAGGCGACAACGGCATCCGCTTTGCACCCAAAAGGAAGTAAACCTCAACCATCAGGCAAAGGAGAAGCAATATGGACGAAAAAGAACTCAAGGAACTGGAGAAAAAGCTCGCGGCCCTGCAGGCCACCCTCGACAAGGAAAAGAAAAGCCTGTCCGCCCAGAAAGCGGCCCTGACCCGGCGCGAAAACGAGATCGCCGCGCGCGAGGAGGCCCTGGCCGAGGCGGACGACGCCCCGCAAGCAGAAGCAAAAGAGTTTACTGCGGCCGAGAAAAAGCTGATCGAAGCGGCCGCCAAGGCCTACGGCATCGCCCCCGAGCATGTGGCCGGGTGCAACATCCGCGACGGCAAGGCCGTTATCTGCACCGCCGGCGGCGCCAAGGTGACCTATGCCAAGGGCGACAAGGTCGAGGAGCTGACCGCGATTCAAATTACCGGCGTCAACCCGAGGCCCAAGAAACGTAAACCGCTAACCGGCTAACAGCGCATAGCGCAGAGCGCAGAGGGCAGAGCGCCATGCGCTCTGCGCCAAGCGACGACTGAAAGGAGTAATGATGCCCTACACCATGGAAAACCCGCCCGACTGGCTCAAGCGCCTGCCCAGGGGCGCGGTGCGCATCGGCATCGATGTCTACAACCGCGTGCTGGACGACAGCGGCGACAAAGAGCGCGCGCGCAAGGCGGCCTGGGCCGCCATCAAGGCCAAGTACAAAAAGGACGACGACAAGTGGCGCGCCAAGCAGACGGCGGCCGGACGCGAGCGCCCCGGCATTATCCACTTTCAGGCCGCGCGCCAGGCCGACGACACCGGGCTGGTTTGGGAGGTGGTGCTGATCGCGCCGGGCCTTTCAGCCAGCTGGCCGCGCTTTTACTGGTCCGAAGAGGTGCTGGCGGCGGCGGTCGGCGTGTTTGCCGGCGTGGACATCAACGCCTACGAGCTGACGGCCGACTTTTTCACGCATCTGCCCATCCCGGATATCAACCAGCTGGAGAACGTCAAACGATTTTTAGCGGCCAAGAAAGTCGGCTGGGTCGAGAAGACCTGGTACGAGCCGGGGGTGGGCATCAAGGCCGAGATCCGCTTTGCCAAGTCCCAGGCTTGGCTGCCGGAGATGCTGGCCGACGGCATCGCGGCCGGCAAGGACGACATCCTGGGGCTGTCCATCGACTCGCGCATCAAGGGCGTGGATATTCTGGTGGACGATATGACCGTGGTCTGGGTGACCGAGATCGTCTCCTGCTCGTCCGTGGACGTGGTGACCCATCCGGCGGCCGGCGGCCGCTTTCTGAGGGCCGTCGCGGCCCTGTCCGACAATATCAACCAAGGAGGAAAACCCATGAACTGGAAAGACAGATTAATCGCACTGATCGCGCAGGCCCGAGCGGACCTGCTGGACGGCAAGGACCGGGCCGCGCTCACCGACGAGGAGGTCGTGGCGCTGGCCCAGATGGCTATGGAAGAGCCGCAGAGCGCAAAGCGCAAAGAGCCGGGCAAAAAAGATCCGGCTGATCCGAAGCACGCCGCCCAGGGCCTGAGCCTGGAGCAGGTGCAGGAGAAGATCGCCGAGGCGCTGGCCGGCTACAGGGCCGAGAGCGAGGCCCGCGCGGCCTGCGCCCGGACCCTGGGGACCACCCTGGCGGCCAGCGGGCTGCCCGAGATGGCCGCCGCGCGGGTGCGCAGCCAATTCGACGGCAAGCTCTTCGAGCCGGCCGAGCTGGATGCGGCCGTCAAGGCCGAAAAAGACTACCTGGCCCAGCTGGCCCAGCCTAAGCTGGACCTGCCGGACCAG
>Ga0136654_1000160_pt1 | contig 21746 bp, 22 predicted proteins | sample InaspJWI70metaG_FD_94865 | JGI IMG/M metagenome (GOLD analysis project Ga0136654, IMG submission 94865) | Marine gutless worms symbiont microbial communities from Oahu, Hawaii - Inanidrilus sp. 1 OAHU.JWI-70 metaG (version 2) | ecosystem: Host-associated > Annelida > Digestive system >... | reverse complement strand
GCTATTGTTTTGAACGGCGCTCTTTACGACTCGGTTTTCAGAATGGCATTGGCTTTACTGATTTTCTCCGCCATCCCCTCCGGTTTTTGCGGCAGGTAAATGATCAACCCCAGAAACAAAAGGGCAAATCCGAGCCAAATGGCCCAATAATCCTCTTTCTTCCACAAATCGGACAGCTTTGAGCTGCCGCGATCTTTGACGAATTGCTGGTTCACTTTGTGTTGGTTCTCAGACATAAACAAACAACTCCTTTCTTTTTGATATATCCAACCATCCTCAGTTGGTTTAATGGCACAGTCGTAAAGCCGTTTAACTCAACGTTCGATCCTTTGAATATCCCATCCGATTATTACAGAGTGGATTATATATCTAAATGGATTTTGAATATAAATATCAGATATAATTGTTAAAAAATTGCATGCTTATGGCCGCATTTTAGGGATGAAACCACAATGTGGCACTTGCAAAGCCGTGTTGTCTATCACCGGAGGTAATTCGTGTCAAGCTGATTTTACGAAAAATATTCAATCGAATTTGTTTGGATTTAATTGAAAGGAAAAACAGGAAGGCATTGAATGGGATTTCGGAATTGAGTTTCGCAAGTTGGCAGCGCCGGTCGAATGCGGTGTCGGTTTAAGCCAGCTGATGAATATGATTTCAATCTGAACCCATGACCCGGTTCCATATGTCGTCCAGTGCCCTGGGGATTTGCGGCAGAACAAAAAATAAACGTACAGTGGCCGATACAAGATAGACGAATATCTCGATCTTGGTTTTGCCGAATGCCAATCGATAGTAAAAGATATAAAACCCAGCGAAAAGAATCAGGAAAAAAAACACTGCCTCCGAGAGTTTCGTCCACAAAAGGAATAAAATATTGCGGGATAGCTGTTTTCTGCGAAAAAGACCGATCAGGCAGCAGACAATACCCAGAAGCGAGATCCAGCCTCTGAAAAAAAATTGCGTGGACAGTTGCCCCCAGATAAATGCAATGATTGCCAGACCGAATTCAGTCATTTTCTTTGTGATAGCGGGCCACGCAGTCATCAATACATTGACGACAATTATCCTTGTCGTGCTCGTTTTTGGAATAATAGTTCACAAACGCCTGAATCCAGTCTTCACCGGTTCGAGGGCAATATTGAACATATTCAATAAACTGTACCAGCCGGTCAATTGCCACTTTGTCCATGACGTGTTCCATACGGCAGGCGTTTTCTTCTGCCGCTTCCGGGTCCAACAGTAAAACATTCTTTAAAAATTCTCTAATCACCGCATGCCGCCGGGTAATCTCCCTGGCGATGCCGGCCCCTTTGCGGGTTAGTGTGATAAAACTGTAAGGTTCGTAATGAATCAATTCTTTTTCGGCCAGGCTTTTCAATGCGCCGGTTACCGACCCGCGCAGCACCCCCATTTTTTGGGCGATGTCCTTCACCCGGGCGACCTTGTACGTTTGTTCAAGCGCCAGAATTGTTTCCAGATAGTCCTCCAGACTCTCAGAGAGCCCTGTTTGTTTGCCCCTCACATTTTCCTCCGTAACTTTAGTTCATTTTTTACTTTCAACTTTAGTCAATTCAAAGTTCAGTTTCCGTAGATACCATTAAAGAATAGGTCATTCAATATTACGATGCAGAGCAACAAATTATTACTGTTTCATATGCCATAAAATCTAAGGTGATTCAAACTAATTTTACCTCTCATATAATTGTTCTTGACACATGATAAAGTTTGGTATACCAAACATTTTTTGGCTGGTTTGTCTACCCAAAAATATAGGATTTTTTTACGGGTAGATTTCAGGCAGGGCATCTGCCGATCGGCTTCGATCGCGAATTAAAAACATTGTTTGGAGGTAGTTCGATTTGAGTAAATTTATACGGTTGGTCAGCATGGTGGTTTTGTTTTCTCTGGTTGCAGGGGCCACAGCATTCTGTGAACAGATTGTCGTCTATTCCGCCCGCAATGAACATCTTATCCGGCCCCTGTTTGACGCTTACACTGGCAAGACGGGTGTAAAAATAAAATACTTCACCGGCAAAGCCCCGGTTTTGCTGCAACGAATCAAAGCCGAGGGCAAGAACACACCTGCCGATATGTTGATTACCGTTGATGCCGGCAACCTCTGGCATGCCGCCCGGCAAGGTGTTCTACAGCCGATCAGATCGCGGGTTCTTGAAAAAAACATTCCGGCCCATTTGCGGGATCCTGATAACCGGTGGTATGGCCTGTCGGTTCGGGCCAGAACCATTGTATACAGTGCTGCAAGAGTCAAGCCGGATGCGTTGACCACTTATGAAGATCTGGCCAGTTCCGGATGGAAGGGCCGGTTATTGCTGCGCACCTCCAAGAAAGTTTACAATCAGTCCCTTGTGGCCATGCTCATTTCCGAACATGGCGAGACCGGCGCTGAGAAAATCGTGCGAGGTTGGGTAAATAACCTGGCGGCACCACCATTTTCAAACGACACGAAGGTGATGCAGGCCATTCTGGCTGGCCAGGGTGACGTCGGTATCGTTAACACTTATTATTTTGGTCGGCTGCTGAAAAAAGACCCTTCCATTGCACTGGCCCTGTTCTGGCCCAATCAAAATGCCAATGGTGTTCACGTCAATGTGTCCGGAGCCGGAGTCACCACTTATGCCAAACACAAAACCGAGTCTGTCGCATTTTTGGAGTGGCTTTCGACCGCAGAAGCGCAAAAGCTTTTTGCGGATGCCAACATGGAGTATCCTGCCAACGAGAGCGTTCAGCCGGACCCTATCGTTGCATCCTGGGGCGAGTTTAAGCAAAATCCCATCAATCTCAGCAACGCCGGCGCAAACCAGGCAGCTGCCATCCGTTTGATGGACCGGGCGGGTTACAGATAGCTTTTTTCCGGATATTCGTGAACCAAGATGAACCATTCCATCTGTCTAACAAGCATGCAGGTTCCCGGCAGTAATCGGTGGCGTTTGCTGACAAGAATACGCTGTTACTGGGACGGATGGCGTCTGGCAACAGGCGCCGTTGCGCTGACTGTTGTTTTGCCGCTGGTGGTCATCTTCTCATATTTCTTGCACCCGGAACAGGAGATTTGGCGTCACTTGGTGGACAACCTTCTGGGCAGTCTCCTGAAAAACACGGCTGTTCTTGTTGCCGGTGTTATAACTGGCACGTTTTTGCTCGGTGTCAGTCTGGCATGGCTGACGGGTGTCTGTGAATTTCCGGGTCGCAAGGTTTTTTCCTGGGCCCTGCTGCTGCCAATGGCAATGCCGACCTACGTGCTTGCATTCGTCACGCTTGGACTTTTCGATTATTCGGGTCCCGTACAATCCTTTCTAAGAGACCTGTCTCCATCACACCGAATCTGGTTTCCGAACATCCGATCCGCCGGTGGGGTAATCGCTGTCATGTCGCTGGCCCTATATCCCTATGTGTATCTTCTGGCTCGAAGTGCATTTAAAACCCAGGGGAAAAGAGCAATGGAGGCCGCCAGATCGTTGGGCTACACACCGCTGGCGGCATTTTTTAAAGTGGCGCTGCCCATGGCCAGACCCTGGATCGCAGCAGGCCTGATGCTCGTGCTCATGGAAGCTCTGGCCGACTTTGGTGCCGTTTCGATTTTCAATTACGACACTTTTACGACGGCGATATATAAAGCCTGGTTCGGTTTTTTCTCTCTATCGGCGGCCGCCCAGCTATCCGCATTGCTGGTGATCATTGTTCTGGCAGTTATCGTTGTTGAACAGAAAATGCGGGCCAAAATGCGCTTTGGTCAAAGCGGGCGAATGAGCCTGGAGACCGGCAAAATCAACATAACCGGCTGGCGTCGCTGGATGGCGGCCGTCTTTGCCTTGGCGATTGTCTTGATCGCATTTGTTATACCTTTCGGCCAGCTTCTCATATGGTCGGCGCAGATTTTCGTCGAAGAATTCACTGTAGGATACCTGGGTCTTTTGAGCCGCTCGCTGATGTTCGCCGTTATTGCGACCGGTGTTATCGGCGGTTGTGCTCTGCTGCTGGCGTACACCCAGAGACGTCATGCTGACATATCCACCAATTGGCTGGTGCGAATCTCAACCCTGGGATATGCTCTTCCGGGCACGGTACTGGCGGTGGGCATATTTATCGTGATCAGTTATGTCGATAACCTTTTGATTTACCTGCTCCGGATCGTATCGGGTTACGACGCCGGTCCACTCATTCAGGGGACTATTTTAATTGTTATTGCGGCTTATATGGTGCGCTTTATGGCTGCCGGATTCAGTGCTATCGGCAGCGCAATGCATCGCTTGACCCCTAATCTGGATGAAGCGGCCATCAGCATGGGAGTTACAGGCGTCTCCTTGCTCAGACGGGTACATGCCCCCATTTTAAAAAGCGGCATATTGACGGCATCGATGCTGGTCTTCGTCGACGTCATGAAGGAGATGCCGATCACGCTGATGACCCGCCCTTTCGGATGGGATACGCTGGCGGTGAAAATCTTCGAATTGACATCCGAAGGAGAATGGGAGCGTGCAGCTCTGCCGGCTGTTGCCCTGGTACTCGGGGGGTTGCTGCCGGTAATCTTTCTATCCAGGCAAGGCGAAGATCATGCCGTGATTAAAAGAAGCGCTGCATACAGGAAACTTAAATGGAAAGTGTTTTAGAACTGAGAAACATTGCTAAATCTTTCGACACCAAACAGGTCATACAGGATCTGTCGCTGGTTCTGAACAAAGGACAAATTGGATGTCTGCTGGGGCCCAGCGGTTGTGGAAAAACAACGGCGCTGAGGATCATAGCCGGTTTCGAGACACCGGATGCCGGTGAAATAATGATCAACAACAAGATTGTCTCCGGGGTAAACGGCGGACTGCCTCCCGAAAAACGACGCATCGGCATGGTGTTTCAGGATTATGCCCTCTTTCCTCACCTGTCGGTCAAAGCCAATATTCAATTCGGCCTGCAGCGTCGGCCCGAAGCCGAGCAGATCCAAATTGCCGATGAACTGCTTGAACTGGTAGGGCTCGAGGATTGCGGCAAAAGTTTTCCCCATGAACTTTCCGGTGGACAGCAACAGCGAATAGCCCTGGCAAGGGCCTTGGCCCCGCGCCCTGATCTGCTTTTGATGGACGAGCCGTTTTCCAACCTGGACGTCACTTTAAGAGAACGGCTTTCCATGGAGGTTCGTGACATTCTAAGAAATTACGGCATTTCGGCAATTCTGGTTACCCATAACCAGTTCGAAGCCTTTGCCATGGCGGATGTCATCGGCGTTGTGCACGACGGAAAACTGGCGCAGTGGGACACGGCCTATAATCTGTACCATCGACCGACCAGTCGGGATGTGGCCGATTTTATCGGAGAAGGCGTATTGCTGTCGGGAAGGGTGACCGGAGAAAGCCAGGTGGATACGGCGCTGGGGACTTTAAAAGGCCATTTTACATATCCCTGCCGTAGTGGCTGCCCCGCCCACGTGCTCATCCGGCCGGAGGATATCGTACACGACCATGACAGCAAATACACGGCCCGGATATTAAAAAAGAATTTTCGCGGCGCCAGCATTCTTTACACACTGCGGCTGCCATCCAATGAAAAAGTGCTGGCTCTGGTGCCGAGTCACCATAACCACCGGGTGGGTCAGGATATCGGTATTGTACCGGAAGTCGATGATATTATTTTGTTCGAACAGAAAGGCCTGTCGGCCGGTTAGGCTGGTTAGGCCGGTTGAGCCCATTGAACCGGTTGGCCGGTTTGCCCGTGGAGCCTCGCCTGTCCCGCCGCGGCGGATTGAGCCGGCTGAACACTTCCATTTATAAAGTTCGATGTGAAGTCCCGCATTGAGGGGTTGAATCACATTAGGAGATACATAGGCAAACAAAAATTGTATGATATCGGGAGGAATTGATCAAATGCCCTTTATGACCATACGACAGATGAAAAAAAATCAATTGGGTGTCATATCCGCAATCAGAGCCGATGGCGAAATGGGACGGCGAATTCGCGACATGGGGCTCGTGCCCGGTACCGAAATAAAGATACAGGGTCGTGCCCCTCTGCACGATCCTGTGGCTCTGAGACTTTTGGGATTTACATTGACGCTTCGCAATAACGAAGCCGATTTTATTGATGTGGAGGTTAATTGAACCAATGATTGCGACCGTCGCTCTGGCAGGAAACCCTAATTCAGGAAAAACTACGCTTTTTAACGAACTCACCGGTGCACGTCAACACGTGGGCAACTATCCCGGGGTGACTGTTGAGAAAAAACAGGGAGTTTATGCGGATAAGGAAGACAGAATTAATATCGTCGATTTACCGGGAACTTATTCTTTGACCGCCTATTCTTTAGAGGAGGTCGTCGCCCGAGACTTCGTGGTTAACGAGAAACCGGCCCTGGTGATCGACATTGTCGATGCTTCGAATCTGGAGCGGAATCTATATCTGACACTACAGTTTCTGGAAATGGGCGTACCGGTTTGCATCGCTCTGAATATGATCGATGTGGCCAAAAATCGCGGGATTACGGTGGATGCCGACAAATTGTCGCGATTGTTAAATGTACCGATCGTACCGACTGTTGCACGCAGCGGGCAGGGTAAACAACTGCTCATGGACACCGCTGTGCAAATGTCCCGCAAAAATGACACCCGGACGCCCCTGAAAATCTCTTACGGAGATGATATCGACCACGCACTGACGGAAATGGAAGCCATTATCAAAGAAAACCATTTTCTAACGCAGACGTACAATGCCCGTTGGATCGCATTGAAATATATGGAGAATGATAAACAGATCCGTGAGGTGGGGCAAAAACAGAATGCTTCGGTGGCGGAAAAATTGGAGCAGATTGTCACTCAAGTTTCCGATCATTTGCAGGATACGCTGGATACCTATCCGGAAGCCATTATGGCCGATCATCGCTACGGTTATATCAATGCCCTGGTCAAACAGGGTGTCATCACATTAAAATTTGACCGCAACCGTCTTTACATTTCCGATCGCATCGACACTGTCCTTACCAATCGCTTCCTTGGCCCGCTGATCATGTTGGCCGTTGTCATGGGTTTATACCACTTCACCTTTACCTACAGCGAAACGCCAGTGGGCTGGCTCGAGGGCTTTTTCGGTTGGCTTGGTGCAACAGTTGATACGCTTCTTCCGGACGGACTCTTGAAATCACTGATCATATCCGGGATAATCGACGGAGTCGGGGGAGTCCTGGGTTTTGTGCCGCTGATCATGTTTATGTTTTTCGGCATCGCCATTCTGGAAGATTCCGGCTACCTGGCGCGGGTGGCTTTTATGCTGGACCGGGTATTCCGGATATTTGGTCTGCATGGCAGTTCGGTCATGGCGTTCATCGTTTCGGGTGGGATCGCCGGCGGCTGTGCCGTACCCGGTGTTATGGCCACCCGAACACTGAAATCACCGCGGGAACGTCTAGCTACTTTACTGACGGTGCCGTTTATGAACTGCGGCGCCAAATTGCCGGTTTTTGCACTGCTGGTGGCGGCATTCTTTTCACACAATGAAGCCCTGGTGATGTTCCTGATCACTATCGGCGCGTGGGCCGGCGCACTGCTGGTGGCAAAGCTGCTGCGGATAACCGTAATTAAAGGCGCGGCCACCCCATTTGTTATGGAATTGCCGCCCTACCGCTTTCCCACCTTTAAAGGGCTTTTTATTCACACCTGGGAGAGAACCTGGCAGTATATCAAAAAAGCCGGTACGGTTATTCTCGGCATCTCGATAATCTTATGGGCCATGATGACCTTTCCGGGACTGCCGGATGAACAGCAGCAAAGCTTTGAAGGCCAGCGACAAGCTTTGCTGGCTTCTGCACCCACCGATGTGGCCGCTGAACTACAAGCGGTTGAAAGTGGAAAGGATCTATCGCAAAAATCCCTTGCTTTGAAAGCACAATTGCTGGACATCGATGCATTGGAGGCGGAAACCACATTAAAACATTCGCTTGCCGGTCGAATCGGTACGGCACTGGAAACCGTCAGCCATTGGGCCGGTTTTGACTGGCGTACCAACATCGCGCTGGTAGGTGGTTTCGCCGCCAAAGAAGTGGTGGTCTCCACACTGGGCACTGCTTACTCACTCGGTGAGGTTGACCCTGAGGAAACCGGTTCGCTTTCCGAAACCTTGGTCGCTGCTCCCGGATGGCGTCCTTTGGTGGCGCTGAGCCTGATCTTGTTTGTCATGTTTTATGCGCCCTGCTTTGTGTCGGTGGTGTGTATTGCCAGGGAAGCCGGCTCCTGGAAATGGGGAGCTTTTGCCATGGTCTTTAATACAATATTGGCATTTACACTGGCAGCTAGTGTGTATCAGGTGGGATCTTTGTTGGGGTATTGAGAGAGATAACCTTTTAATAAGAACGTAATTCGAGGCAGACATGGAAAATCTATTGGTTGGATTGATTGTCGGGTTAGCGGTCTTTTTCATGGTCCGTAAATTCTATAGGAGCGCTAAAAAGAGCAATACCTGTGGCTGCGGTTGTGAATCATGCGATACGACAGTTGCCCGCGATGATGCTGTAAAGCTGGATTCACATTAATTAGGGCTTCTATCTCCTGATTCGATTGTTGAGGATGATGTTGAAATGATTGGTCGATTTGCAAATCCGGGTTCCTATCGGGAACTGTTTGATATTCGAGCCGTTATACGGGTCCTGTTCGGCGGACTACTGGCGCTGTTCGGTTTTTTATGGGAAAAAATCAGCGGCGAGCCTGACATGTTCAGTACGATTTTGATCCTGTCATCGGTGGGTGTCAACGGCATTCCGATTATTCACGGAGCGATTACAGGGATCCTGCAGAAAAAGGTAAACGTAGACGAACTGGTGAGTCTGGCCATTGTTGCCAGCCTCATTGCCGGTGAATACCTGAGCGCCGCCGTCGTGAGTTTTGTCATGGTTCTTGGTGTGCTGATCGAGGAGGCAACCGGCGAATCCGCCCGCAGGGCTATCCGCGCATTGATTAAGATTTCACCGCGGGATGCGACGGTTGTCGGGGAGGGTGAAGAGCAGCTCAAACCGGTCTCCGAAATCAAGGTTGGAGACATATTGCTTGCTAAGCCCGGTGAACGTATACCCGTGGACGCCGTGATCGTTGAAGGTACGGCCGCCGTCGATGAATCTTCAATCACCGGTGAGCCGATTCCCAAAGAAAAAACCGTTGATGACACCGTATACGCCGGCACCTTGAATCAAAACGGGGTTATCAAAGTCAAAGCCACCCGGGTCGGGGAAGACACCACCCTGGGTAAAGTCATTCAGCTGGTGACCGAAGCTGAAGCCCATCATCCCGATTCGGTCGCACTGATCGACCGCTATGCCCAATGGTTTACTCCGGCTATTCTGCTGTGTGCCGTCATTACCTGGGGAATCACCCAGGAGTTAAGTCGGGCGGTGACGGTCCTGATTGTTGGCTGTCCCTGTGCACTTATCCTTGCCGCACCAACAGCCATTGTGGCCACCATCAGTCGGGCGGCCAGATCGGGTATCCTGATCAAGGGTGGGCGATACATTGAAAATGCAGCTTACTCAGGCACGGTTCTGTTTGACAAGACCGGCACCCTGACCAAAGGAGATCCCAGGGTCGACAAAATCTTTACCGCCGAAGGATATGATGCGGATTATGTCCTTCATCAAGCAGCCTGTGTGGAGCAGAACAGCACACATCCTCTGGCTAGGGCAGTTTTGAAAGCCGCATATTATGCGAAGGTGACCCTCGGTGCTGCCGAGAATCTGATGACGGAGATCGGGCTGGGAGTCAAAGGATGCGTGGGAGACCGTTCGATTGAAGTCGGCAGTGCCTACATGGCCGGTGGGGCGGTGGCACTCCCCCAAAACCTTCAACAGCCGTACAAAGAAATAAAAGCTAAAGGTGCAACTCCACTGGTCGTTTATCAGGACCAGCGTTCGATCGGAATTATTAGTGTTTCCGATCACGTACGGCCTGCAGCAACCGAAACGATCTGTGAACTGAAAAAGCTCAATATTGACAGAGTCGGTATTCTTTCCGGGGATCACGAGAAATCGGTACAACGGGCGGCCCGGGCAGTGGGCGCAACCGATATCTGGTGCGAATTGAAACCCGGTGACAAGCTGCAGGTAATTAAAGATCTGCGCTCAAACGACGCTGCGAAGAAAATCATGTTCGTGGGAGATGGAATTAATGACGCCCCGGCGCTGGCTGCAGCCGATGTCGGCATTGCCATGGGTGCCAAGGGAACTGAGGTCGCTCTCGAGACAGCCGATATTGCCTTGATGCATGATGATATCTCGAAATTACCTTTTTTAATCAAGATAAGCCGTCGGATGGTAACCACGATCAAATGGAACATCTTCTTCGGACTGGCCTTTAATCTGGTTGCCGTTCTGGCCGGCGGCAGCGGATTGTTGACGCCCATCATGGGCGCGGTGGTTCACAACATTGGCTCGGTTCTGGTCGTGCTGTCCTCGGCCAGCATTGCATTTGCCAAGGAACATTAATATTACCAAGATTTGGTGGAATTAGATACCCGGCAGCAATTATCCGAGTGATAGATGCAGATCAGTTTTAGTGCGTTTCTACCAATATTTTCTTTCTTAATAAATCTTAGCAGCCTTTCCGTTCTAATTATCCAATATTACTTTCACCATTGACAGAGGCTTTAATATCCTTACAAAAAGTATATGCCAATTGCGATATCTTTCAATTACAAATTAAACAGGAATAGCAATGACTCAAAAACCAACTAATGTATTAGAAACTTGCGGGCTACCGATATTTTTTAAGGTAGATAATGCGGACGAAGTTGGCATCAGAGCGCCCAATAACCGTAAAGGTCTTGCGGTAAGAACCTGGGTACGCTCTTTATCCTTTATGCAGAAAGAGGCCTTGGTTGTTTCTGACACAACGGGACTGGTATGGCGCTTTGCCAGTGATGAAGGGCCATATCTCAATTCATTTGATAGTGCGCCTTGCCCCCTGGCATTCTTTACAACCGGAATGGTGTCATCATACATGAATGAAATTCAAGCGCTTGCAAATATTCGAAGCATTGAAATCAAAAATATCAAAATAGTACAGGACAATTATTATTCAATGGAAGGCTCCTTAATGCGAGGTACGATGATTGGGGGGGCTTATCCAATCGACCTTGATATTCAAATTGAAACTGATGCGGATGACAGCCAGGTTAAAAAGCTTGTACATGATGCCATTTATGCCTCCCCAATTATGGGGCTCATGCGTGAATCTCTCAACTCCGTATTTACGCTTTCAAGAAATGGAAAGCCGGTTGAAGTCGGACGTGTTACAGCACTGGATGGACCCATAGAACCTGATCCGGATGATCGCTTTCCATCAATCAAGGTCAGTGGTGATCCGGTTGTTGAAGGATCTCTGATAGAAAAACAGGTTCAGGTTGAAACGAAATCCGGAGTTGCAGGTGGGGCCGGCAGCAGTCTGACGCCTGAACAGAGTCGCAAACTTCATGTACGCGGTATTTGCACACTCAGAGGGGATGGCGTTAAACAGATTGATCAATATTTGTTTAGTCCTATTGGGTCTCAATTTCGTTTTCTCTCAGATGAAGCTCCGCAGCATGGCGGCCAGGGTAAAGCACCCGATGCTGTGTCATACATATCAGCAGGAATCGGCTTTTGTTTTATGACTCAATTGGGTCGTTACGCGGCCATACTCCGAAAAAACCTCGACGAATGTAGAATCGTGCAGGACACTCACTTTTCGACAGGCGGCGCAACCGGGGGGATCGGAAATAGAGGGGAAGCCGATCCGGTTGAAACGCACGTTTATCTGAAAACATCCGAAGGACACGTTTTTGCCCGAGACATTCTAGATATGGGAGAACAAACCTGTTTCCTGCATGCTTTCTGCCGCACAGAGTTGAAGCCTAATATTAATAGAATCGGCAGTTACAGACACTAATATAATCGGCTTAAGCTTGTGGATTTTATTTTCCGTTTGGAATTTACGCGGAATTGCTGCATGTGGATAATATTTACCAGACCCGATTGAAAGTAATACATGACAAGATGTTTTAGGAAATCATTGGCGATCTTTCTAGTTTGAAGGATCGTTGTGTCCTAATAATTGCTTGTATAAGTTTGATTTGCTTTTAATAATACTTGATAAATAGTAAAATATAAATATATCAAATGAGTTCAAAATTTAGGGTTCTATTTAGACAATAGAAACAACATCGCATTGGCAATTGGCCATCTCTCTCGATCATGTTTAGAAGATTAACAGTCGAAGTACCTTACATCCTGCTTCCTTTATTGGCGATCCTGTTTATTTCTGCGGGAATACCGTTCATCCATCCTGCCTTTCACAGCGGTCTGGAACATCACCCTATTAGTGTCGGCCACGGTGCCAGGCACTTTCTATCAATGCCAGATATAGATAAGGCGCATGAGTGCCCCATTTGTGATTTCCTGGCAAACAGCCAATTGTATGATACCGGCTTGGAGCTCATCATCATGGAACATGATCCGGTCGGCACAATTTTATCGATAAATCAAATCTGCTTGGTAAAGATCTGTCAAACTCTGTCCGAACCACGTGCCCCACCTGGTTTCACTTCTTTATAAAAATCCGTCATTTAAATAAATTTAAGTTATCTGTTAAATCCATATCGCGAAGGTTTATTTATAAGGTGGTTAAACGACCGACCAATGCTTTGATGAATATGGAAGTGAGTCAAACCTTGTTAAGATGTTTAAAAATACTGTTAAGCATAATTGCGGTTGTTATCGCACTCGCATCCAATTTGCCTAAGGTTCAAGCCATGAAACAACGTCATCATGAAGCCCACGAACATGGGGTTGCTCACATGAATATAGCTGTTGAAGGGAATCACCTTTATATTGAATTTGTCAGCCCGACCGCAAACATTGTAGGGTTTGAACATTATCCCCGTAGCCGAGAGCAGAAGGCCGCGGTTCAGGCGGCAATAGCAACGTTAAGGACTGATAAAAAGCTGTTCGTCCTGCCGCCTGATGCCGAGAGCCAACTTGCTAAAGCCACGGTAGTTACCGATATTGCCGATGACTCCGTACACAAATCTGAAACTGAGCACGCCCATGAACTTGGCGAGGTCCATGAGAAAGCTCAGACAGCCAAAAAACACAGCAAGGAAGCGCACGTAGCTGATGAACATGAACACGATCGCCACAGCGAGTTTATGGCTGACTATCACTACGTTCTTAAAAGACCGGAGAAACTAAAACATATAGAGGTTCTGATATTTCGCATCTTTCCGGGTATTGAACACATTGAGGTTCAGTTATTAACTGACACAAAGCAAACAGCCCTTGAGCTGACTGCCAAAAAGAACAAAATTGTTTTTTAGATTTCAATCCAATTTAAACCGGATTGTTTTTGGTTATTAATATGACTACGTCCGATAATCTTAACACTGGTTCGGCTATCGATATTTCTGCCTTGCGCTTTTCCTGGGGCAATGGTCAAAATCCAATCCTCGTCATCGAGGATTTACAGGTAAAATGTGGAGAGCGGATATTTATCGAAGGACCAAGCGGCAGTGGCAAGAGCACCCTTCTCAGTCTCATAGCTGGCGTTGCCACGCCCCAGGAGGGCACTATCAAGGTAAACGGGCAGCATATAAATGCCTTGGATGGTGCGAGTCGGGACCGCTTTCGTGCAGACCATATCGGGTTTATTTATCAAATTTTTAACCTTATTCCCTATCTGTCCGTAGTGGAAAATGTCACATTGCCCTGTCGGTTCTCCAGACGCAGGCGGGATAGGGCTGTGGGCCGATCTGCCGGATTTGAAACCGAGGCCATGCGTCTGCTTAACAAACTGGGTATGGATGAACCCGATGTAGTAAAGAAGCCTGTTACAGAACTGAGTGTGGGGCAGCAGCAACGTGTTGCTGCTGCTCGGGCTCTAATCGGCGCCCCTGAGATTTTAATTGCCGATGAACCCACTTCATCTCTGGATGCAAACCACCGCGAAGCCTTTATACAGCTGCTTTTTCAAGAATGCGATCAGAGGGAGACAACCTTGATTTTTGTTAGTCACGATACAACCCTGGCCAATCTTTTCAATCGGACCGTTCGACTTGCTGACATCAACAATATCTAAAGCTTGGAAACACTAGCAAAGTCTATAGAAAAAAACATGTTCACCCTTGCCATTAAAAGTTTTCGCAACCGCAAGTTCACAACAACACTGACCATTGTTGCCATTGCGCTGAGTGTGACTTTACTTCTAGGGGTCGAGCGAATCCGCAAGGAGGCACGAACCAACTTTACCAATACCATATCGGGTACCGACCTGATTGTGGGTGCCCGGAGTGGCCCGATACAATTACTACTCTACTCGGTTTTCCATATTGGTAATGCGACCAACAACATTTCCTGGGCAAGCTATCAGGAGATTGCCCGCAACCCAAACATAAAATGGACCGTTCCGATATCTTTAGGGGATTCTCACCAGGGCTATCGGGTGATGGGGACCAATTCCGATTATTTTGAATTTTTCCGCTTTGCAGGAGGACGCAAACTGGAAATGGCAAAGGGGCGTATTTTTGAGGATGTATTTGATGCGGTACTCGGTGCAGAAGTTGCGGAGGCTTTAGGTTATCGCATTGACGATCCGATAATAATCGCTCACGGAGCGGGTAAGGTCAGCTTTATTAAACATGACGACAAACCGTTTAAGGTGGTCGGCATTTTAAAAAAGACCGGAACACCTGTGGATCAAACAGTGCATATCCGCTTGGAAGGAATTGAGGCGATTCATATCGATTGGAAAGACGGTGCGCCAATTCCTGGACAATCGATCTCCGCTGACAGGATGCTGACCATGGACCTGAGGCCCAGGGCGGTAACAGCCTTTTAAATAGGTCTTAAATCACGTATTAAAGCCTTTGGGGTGCAACGTTATGTGAATCAATATCCTCGCGAACCGCTTTTAGCAATTTTACCCGGTGTGGCGCTACAGGAATTGTGGGATCTCATCGGCGTTGCCGAAAAAGCCTTGCTGGCCGTGTCAGCCTTTGTCGTTGTCGTTGGCTTGTCCGGCATGCTCATAGCATTGATGACCAGTCTTAACGAACGCCGCCGAGAGATGGCCATCTTGCGCTCAGTGGGGGCGCGTCCGTTACATGTCTTTTCTCTGATCGTAGGTGAATCCGCTATGTTGACAATGGCAGGGGTTCTAGCAGGTGTTGCCCTGCTTTACGGGCTTTTGTTTTTTAGCCAGTCTTTGATCTTATCCAGATTCGGATTTTTTATTACCGTCAGTGGATTGTCAATCTACGAACTGATCTTAATTGGGATTGTGTGTCTGGCTGGTTTAATAATCGGAATTATACCAGGTTATCGAATTTATCGCTATTCACTAGCGGATGGCATGACAATAAGAATATGAAGTTAGGAAACCGTTATGAAAAAGTACTTTCAGACATTAATCATAATCGTTTGCACCATACTTTATGTTTCAGCGTTTGCCGGAAATGTCCGTCAACTGAAATGGGAAGATTTGGTCCCTAGGCATCTTTTATTTGAAGATCATCTAGCGAACTTAACCCAGGATCAAAAGGACTTGGTATATTGGGTTATAAATACGCTCGAAATTCTGCCAAAGCGGGGGCCGGAGAGTGAAGAATATTACATAGAGGTAGATAAAGCGATGCCGGAACTAATAAAAGCGGGCGTTGATATTGATGCGTTGATGGCGAAAAGAAAGGAAATCCAAACCGCAATTGTCGAGGAACTCAATGGTCAAAGAGTCCGCATTCCAGGGTACCTATTGCCGCTGGAGATGTCCGGTTCCAAGGTAACCGAATTTTTGCTGGTACCGTACATAGGTGCTTGTATTCATGTTCCGCCGCCACCTCCCAATCAAATTGTTCACGTGAATCTAGTCCAAAGGGAAGGGTACAAGAGCAAAAAGCTATACGAGCCGGTCTGGGTAACCGGGGTGATTTCTGCAAAATCGATGGTTAAGGACCTGTATTTGGCTGACGGCTCAGCCGGAATCAACATAGGGTATGCTATGCAAGCTAACCATATTGAGCCCTATGCACAGTAATGCGCTATATTGATAGCAATAAGCATTTTTGAATACAAAAAATTTCAGTAAGTCTGATCAATAACTAAAAGGCTGAACCATTTATCTGGTATTTTAAGTGTTCTATCGGGTTTCAAACTTCACTTCGTCTGAAATCATATCTTATTTTAATTCTCAGACTTGACAATCTAAAATTCAGATCAATATTTAACCTTAAGGTTAATTAAACTGAGGGTTAAATAATGATCGACAAACAACTCACTTCAGTTTTTGCTGCATTGGCTGATCCTACGCGCAGGGCTATCATCAAAAGACTTGCTATAGGAGAGGCTTCTGCAGGCCAACTGGCCGAACCGTTTGGGATCTCCAAACCGGCCATCAGCAAGCATTTAAAGGTGTTGGAAAATGCCAATCTGATCGTACGCAAGAAGGATGCCCAATGGCACCGTTTTCAACTGCAATCAGATTCACTCAAGGTCGCATCGGATTGGATCGCCCAATACCGGAGATATTGGGAAGATCAATTGGATGCACTCTCGGATTATCTCAACAATAAAACTTAAAAGGAGCATAAAATGAATTTACCAGCTACTGATATTCAAACTTATACCTTATCGCTAACCCGTGATTTCAACGCACCACGTGAAAAAGTATTTCAAGCCTGGACCGATCCGGAAATAATAACTAAATGGTTTGGACCCAAAGGGATTTCAACTGAATCCGCCCAGATTGATCTGGAGGTCGGCGGAAAATACCAGTTCGAATTGAAGCTGCCGGACGGCAAAATCTCCAACCACCATGGAGAATACCGTGAAATCGATCCGCCCAACAAACTGGTGTTTACAGGGATTTTGGATGGACAAGGCTGCAGTGGAAGTGAGGGCGTTTATGCCGAAACCCTGGTGACAATCGAGCTCCAGGATCTGGGGTCAGCAACGCGGTTAACCTTAACCCATGAGTTCTTTCCGAACGAAGAATCAAAAGATAGTCATAACATGGGATGGAACGGCTCTTTTGATTGCCTCGAGGAGGTGTTGGCTTAGTGCTTCGATTCGCAATTACATTGAAGTATTTTCAAAGCGAGAATTATTAATAATGTTCAATCTATTCGGCTACTTTCGACAGGCTCAAGCCCTGAGCTTGTCTAAGGGAGCTCATTGCAGGTAGCACTGAGTCCTGAGGACCTCGACTGAGCTCGGTCGAAGTCTAAATAAATACGAGATCGTATTTATGAATCGAAGGGCTTAGCTTATTCAAATTGTCGTGAAGGTCGAGGTGCTTGAGAAACAAGGCTGTGAGAAGATTGTATGAAATAGACAATTGCTCACACGGCTGGATATAAAGCCCTCGGCTTTCCGCGGTTTTTCAGTGTGGGAAGAAAAGAAATACGATCAGTGGATGATTTGGCTCAGAAAAAGTTTGGTCCTTTCGCTTTTGGGATTGGAAAAAAATTCTTTGGGTACAGCTGACTCAACAATTTCGCCATCGTCCATAAAAACCATCGTATCCGCAACCTCACGGGCAAATCCCATTTCGTGTGTGACGACCATCATGGTCATGCCTTCTTTAGCAAGTTCGACCATGACATCGAGCACCTCATTGATCATTTCCGGATCGAGCGCCGATGTCGGCTCATCGAAAAGCATGATCTTCGGATGCATGATCAGGGCCCGGGCGATGGCGACCCGTTGCTGCTGACCACCGGATAACTGTCCGGGATACTTGTATGCCTGTTCGGGTATCTTGACCCTTTCCAGCAGTTCCATGGCTCTATCATTCGCTTCCTTTTCCGGCATTTTAAGAACATAATTCGGGCCAACCGTAAGGTTTTCCATGACTGTCAAGTGCGAAAAGAGGTTAAATGATTGGAAGACCATTCCGACATCTTTGCGAATGGCTTCTATATTACGGATATCATCTGTCATTTCTTTGCCCACAACCCTGATGCTGCCTTCTTGATGTGCTTCAAGACGGTTAATACAGCGGATCATCGTCGATTTTCCGGAACCTGAAGGCCCGCAGACCACAACCTTTTCTCCCTTTCCAATCGTAAGGTTTATATCCACCAGTACATGAAAATCGTCAAACCACTTATTTACATCCTTGAATTCAATCATGGGGCCAGCATAAGCTTCGGGTTTTGTTGCTACTTGTCCTTTCATTTGAAACTCCTTCCGGCACTCAGGTATTTTTCTACCCACTGACTATACTTCGACATGGTAAAACAGAAACAGAAATAGAGGATAAAAATGGCGATATAGGCTTCGATGGCGTATCTGACCCATAGCGGGTCCTCGAGAGATGTTGCTGTGGCACCGAGGATATCAAAGAGGCCGATAATACTGATAAAGGTTGTGTTTTTGAAGGCACGGATGATGTCATTCATAAGCGCAGGAATGACGATTCTGATTGCCTGTGGCAATATGATTTTTCTGGTTTTCTGCCAATAGGTCAGCCCGATGGCTTCTGCTGCTTCGTATTGACCGACAGGGATTGCTTGCAGGCCGCCACGAACGATCTCAGCTCCATAGGCAGCAAAAAAAATCATCATAGCAACCTGGGCCCGGAGAACTTTGTCGAAGTTCACCCCTTCAGGCATAAACAGCGGGAAAATCATTGAAGCCATAAAAAGGACGGTTATCAGCGGAACCCCACGGGTTATCTCGATGACGGCAATGCAAATGGCCTTGATTGCTGGAAGATTGGATCGCCGCCCCAGGGCCAGAAATACTGATATCGGGAGTCCCCCAACAATCGTGCCGACAAACAAAATCAAGGTCAATGGCAGACCGCCCCATTGGTGGGTACCCGTGGGAGTGAGCCCAAAGAGTCCTCCCAACATTAGAAGCAGTACCAATGCAAAGGCGACCAGCCAGGCATAGAAAAGCTTGTAAGACCAGAAGCGCTGAAAAGCGGAAATGACGGACATCCCGATAATGATTGCAATAGCAAGAACACCTCTCCAGTGCTCGTCATAGGGAAAGGTGCCGAAAAGCATTACGCGATGCTTTTCTGCGACCACCGCCCAGCAGGCCCCCGTTGCTTCGCGGCAAACCGCTGGATCTTTCGTATACCAGACACTATCGAAGAGAGCCCATTTCACAAAATCGGGGATGGTAATAAATATTGCCCAGACGGCCAGCAGTGTCATGATGGTATTGGAAACGCTGCTGAAAAGATTGGCACGAATCCAGCCAATCACACTTTTGGAGCTCATGGGCGGGGGACGACGGGAGGTGCTCTTGAGCTCTGTTGCGATCACCGGCATTATTTCATCTCTCCTTTATCTGGACAAGCTTGTTGTACCAATTCATAATCAAGGCTATGGTGAAACTGATGGTCAGATAAACAGCCATCATGATTCCGATACATTCCATGGTGTTACCGCTCAAGGTTGTGATCGTATTGTTCACATTGAAAAGTTCCGGATAGCCGATCGCAACCCCGAGAGAACTGTTTTTTACGAGGCTGACGTACTGGGCAGCGGCGGGCGGTACCATGACGCGCAGCGCCTGGGGAAAGGTTACCAGGCGGAAAATAAAACCTTTACGAAGCGCCAGGGCCCGGGCGGCCTCGATCTGCCCATGATCTACCGATTGGATGCCGGAGCGAACAATTTCGGCTATAAATGACGCGATATAGAGTGAAAGCCCGATAAGCAGACCTAAAAATTCCGGAGACAGGCTGATACCGCCGACAAAATTAAAGCCCTTAAGCTGAGGCAGGTCCATGTCTGTGGGAGCGCCGCCCATCAACCATATCACGGCAGGGATCCCAATAATCATGGCCAGTCCGTACCAGAACACCGAAACGTATTGACCGGTCCGGCGTACACGCCATTTTGCCCAGCGTCTGAGTCCATAGGCACAAAGGCAGCCCACAACGAAACCAATAATCATCCAGACATGAATCGGGTCGCCCACAGGCCAGCCCATAAGAAATCCACGGTTGCATAGATAGATGCCTTTGATCGGGTTAAACGCCTGCCGGGGCGAGGGAAGACGAGTCACCAACGTATACCAGAAGATAATCTGCACCAATTGGGGGGTGTTGCGAAAAATCTCCACATAAAAAGAGGCAATCTTGTTGATCACCCAGTTGGAAGACAGGCGGCCAAGTCCTACAAGAATTCCGATGATGGTTGCGAAAACAATGCTGAGGGCGGAAACCTTCAATGTGTTCAGGATCGCTACTGCAAAAGCACGAAGATATGTGTCATCCGGTGATGTCGGGATCAGGCTTTCGCCGATTGCAAAACCCGATTCCTCCGAGAGAAAGCCGAATCCCGTGGATATACCCCGTCGCTCCATCGCATTTTGAGCATTGGAAAACAGGTATATAAATAAACCGACGACCATCAGCACAAGGAGAATTTGATAGAGGATCCCCCGGAAGCCTTTGCTGTGCCACAAGGCCCCCGGAGCGATCGGCAGGCGTTTCGGGGGTGGTCGGCGGCGCTTTGTCGTCATATGGGAATGTCTCCTTTGAAACTTCACAAGCTTCATCGCCTTTTTCTAGCGAAGTTCCGCCTCAAACCGACGAGCCGTTCGGCCTTGTCATTTGACCCTGTCATTCGACCCTGAGGTCCTCGAAGGGAGGCCTTCGAAGGGAGGCTCACGACAGGTTGGCGGCTTAGATGGTGGATTGCTTGAGGCGAGCCGATGCTTGATACTTGATTCTGGATAAATCAAAACAAAATCCTCTTAAATCCAGTATCTCTCCGAGGCGTAGGCTCTACCCTCCGGCCTGTAGGCCCTACGGGCTGGAAGCGGAGCCGGAGGCCAGAGACCAGTCCCGCTGTAGCGGGATATCTTTTCGCATTTGGCACCATGTGTGATACAAAAACCCTGGCCCAGACCGATATAATGTGCCAATCGTTTCAGGATTTTGGTCCCGATAAAAGGCAATGTCCCTGCAAATGACCACCTCGTCGCGACAGGGCGGGCTTGAAACAATTTTTAAGATCTTGGCTTATGTAGACACCTAAAAGGCGATGAAGCAATTGGCTTACTTAAACGGCGGTGAATATATAAGACCGCCTTGCGTCCAAAGCGCATTGATTCCCCTTTCCAGTTTCAGCGGAGAATCCATACCCACATTGCGGCTGAAGATTTCGCCATAATTGCCAACCTGTTTAATGATTCGGTAAGCCCAGTCATTATCCAGGCCAAGCGGCTCACCCAAATTACCCTTCTTACCCAGCAGGCGAGCAATATTTGGATCCTTGCTTTGGCGCATTTTGTCCACGTTCTGTGATGAGACGCCGGATTCTTCAGCCTCGATCATCACATATACTGTCCAGGCAACGATATCCCGCCATTGAGGGTCATCCTGGCGAACAACCGGACCCATTGGGTCTTTGCCATAAACGCCAGGGAGAATGATATAGTCATCCGGGTTAGGGGCCACAGTCGCCCGGGCAGAACTTAAACCGGATGTGGACTGTACATGAACATCGCATCGTCCCCCGAAAAATGCGGTGTTCAATTCCTTCTTGCTCTCGATAACAACGGGCGTATAGGACATGCCGTGAGTGCGGAACACATCGGCGGCCACCTTTTCAGAAGTTGACCCCGGCAGCACACAAACAGAAGCGCCGTTCAGAGATATAGTCAATAGTTGTGTATGAAGAAATTAGGCGGCAATCCGTTTTTCTTCGACACCATTGACAAATTTAACTCCTCTAATTACTTCTGCCAGGCGTTGCGGATGGTGAAGTCG
>Ga0136654_1000158_pt1 | contig 21804 bp, 20 predicted proteins | sample InaspJWI70metaG_FD_94865 | JGI IMG/M metagenome (GOLD analysis project Ga0136654, IMG submission 94865) | Marine gutless worms symbiont microbial communities from Oahu, Hawaii - Inanidrilus sp. 1 OAHU.JWI-70 metaG (version 2) | ecosystem: Host-associated > Annelida > Digestive system >... | reverse complement strand
CGCGCGCGCGACCAGCTCGGGCACTTCTTGCGGACTCATTGCGGTAGCGGAAAATGCAGTTAAGGCCGCGGTCGTGTCAGTCAGGCTCGGCACTTCGTGCAGGCATCCCCAGCCTTTGCCGAGGGTGTAGCTGGCCGCGTCGCTGGAGAGTAATAGCACGGGAATACTGTCGGCATAGGCCTGGCCGATCGCAGTCAAGGCATTGGTAACCCCGGGTCCCGAAATGACCAGCGCTACTCCGGGTTTGCCGGAGGCGCGGGCGTAACCGTCCGCCATAAATCCGGCGCCCTGTTCATTGCGCGCCTGCACGTGGCGGATATTGCTCATATTCAATCCCTTGCAGAATTCCAGCGTATGCACGCCGGGAATGCCGAATAGCGTATCGACGCCATATTGCTCGAGCAATTTAATGGTTGCTTCGCCTACGGTCAGGTCGCTGCCGATGGTCATGATTTTCCTTTGTTCCCTCTATTTAATGGCTTAGTAGCGTTACAGCTTCTTCAGGCAGTCGAGATAAGCGGCCTCGTCGGGGTTTTGCGCATTATGTTGCGCGCTCCATAACACCTGCCCGAGGCACTCCATCATCGCATGTTCGGCCTCGTGCCGGCCTTTGGCCGCAACCAGTCGCTGGTATAAGGATTTAATCCCAGCGGGGCGGTCGGTACCGGCCTGTTCGCGCAAGGCGATGTGCATCCCCATGTGCAGAAAGGGATTGGTCTGACCCTGCTCCGGGCTGAATTCCAGCTGCATGATAGCGTCGCTATCGGTTAGGATCGAGAAATACTCGGGATGGATTTCGAGCACGTCGGCGATCAGCGCCTCCATCGGTTCGAGTGGCCGCTGTTGCTGCATCTTGTGCCAGACGTCGAGGTAAATCTGGCGCAGTTCGTCGCGTGACTGGTACATTGTCAATCTATATTTTTCTGTTTGAATTCGCAGAGGTCTTCGATGATACAGCTACCGCAGCGTGGTTTGCGTGCGATGCAGGTATAACGTCCGTGCAGTATTAGCCAGTGGTGCGCGTCGAGTTTGAATTCATCCGGTACGAATTTGAGCAGTTTGGTTTCGACCGCGAGCACATCTTTACCGGGCGCGATTCCGGTGCGGTTGGAGACGCGAAAAATATGGGTATCGACCGCGATCGTCGGATGCCCGAAAGCGACATTGAGGATCACGTTGGCGGTCTTGCGCCCGACGCCCGGCAGGGCTTCGAGCGCGGCGCGATCGTCGGGGACCTCTGAATTGTGCCGCGCGATCAGTATTTCGCTGGTGGCGATGACATTCTTGGCCTTCGAGTTGAACAAACCGATGGTCTTGATGTATTCCCGCACGCCGTCTTCGCCCAGCGCGAGTATTTGCTCGGGCGTGTTCGCTACTGGATAGAGTCTGGCGGTGGCCTTGTTGACGCTGACATCGGTGGCCTGTGCCGATAGCAACACCGAAATCAGCAGCTCGAAATTTGAGTGGTACTCGAGCTCGGAGCGTGGTTGTTTGATGTGCGCGCTCAGGCGCGAGAATATTTCCTGCCGTTTTTGCGGATTCATAAACCTTCGGGTACGGCGCTGACGGGCGCTGCTCTTGGTGCCGGTCGCAAATCCAGCCAGTTCTTGGCGACGATTAGCAGCGCCAGCCCGAAAAAGGCGCCCGGCGGCAATATTGCAAACAGGAATCCGCCATAGTCCGGGTTCAGCGCGATGGTTAACACCTGCGCGCCCTCGCCGAACATCAGTTCGGCGTTGGCGAACAGCGTGCCGAAGCCGATTACTTCGCGCAGGCCCCCGAGTAGTGCGAGTACCACCAAGAATCCCAGGCCCATCATCAAGCCGTCGAGCGCGGCCGGTCCGACCGGATTGCGCGATGCGAAACCCTCGGCGCGGCCGATAATCGCGCAATTGGTGACGATCAGTGGAATAAATATGCCGAGCACGAGATAGAGATCGTAGAACATCGCCTTCATCGCCAATTCGATGATTGTTACCAGCGATGCAATGATTAGCACGAAAACCGGCAGCCGAACCTCTTTGCGCACGAAGCCGCGGATCAATGAAACAATGGTATTTGACAGCACTAGCGTAATTAAGGTCGCGATGCCCAGGCCGATTCCGTTGACCACGGTGCTGGTGACGGCGAGCAGCGGGCATAAGCCGAGCAGCTGCACCAGGGCAACGTTGTTGCCCCACAGGCCGTTACGGGTGATTTCGGCGTTGTCGGTCATGCCTTGTCCTTCATTTGAAAATCATATCAACGTTCTGCCGATAGTACAGCAGCGTTTTCCTGACGGCCGCCACGATTGCGCGCGGGGTGATGGTGGCGCCGGTGAGCTGGTCGAATTCGCCGCCGTCGCGCCGCACGCGCCAGCCGGCGGTATCCGTATTGTCCAGCGAGCGGCCGTCGAAACCCGTAATCCACGGGGACTTCCTGATTTCGATGCCGTCGCCGAGTCCCGGTGTTTCGGCATGCTTGATGACGCGCACGCCGGCCAGGCTGCCATCGATGTTGACGCCGACCAACAAATGTACTTTACCATTGTAACCGTCGGGCGCGATGCAGTTGAAGATCACGGCCACGGGTTCGCCCAGTCGGCGGGCGCGGTAGGCGGTGGTGGTCAACTCGGTACCCAGCAATGCTGCTGCCGGCAGTTGCAGCGTATCGCTGGCAATATCGTTGTCGAGCCGGGCGGGCGGCAATAAGGCATATAGGTTGCGCAACAATACCTGGCGCTCGTTTTCGACAATTGCCTCGGCGGTGGTGAACTCGGTGACCGCAACCAGGGTTGTACCGGCGACCGCGAACAGCCACAGGAAGGCCCCGGAAATCAAGATTTGACGGCGGTTGACCGCGATCATTTTTCGCCGTATACACGCGGTTGCGTGTAGTAGTCAATCAGCGGTACACACATATTGGCGAGTAGCACCGCGAAAGCGATACCATCGGGATAACCGCCCCAGACTCGAATGATATAAATCAGGCCGCCGATCATCAATCCATAGTAAATTCTGCCGCGATCGGTGGTGGCGGCGCTGACCGGATCGGTGGCAATAAAAAAGGCGCCGATGACGACGGCGCCCGACAGCAGATGAAACAGGGGTGAAGCGTAAAGCGACGGATCGATCAGATAAAATATCAACGACAGCAGCATCATCGCCGAGAGTAGCGACAGCGGAATATGCCAGCGAATGGTTTTTGTGATCAGCAGGTAAATTCCACCGACAAACCACCACAGCGCAATCCATTCCCAACCGATGCCGCCGAAGTTGCCGAACAGCGGCGCTTGCCGGATTTCGTCGACCGGAATGTTTTGCCCGACGCCGGTTTTAACCTGATCCAGCGGTGTAGCCGAGCTGAGTGCGTCCCATTGCCCGATATCGACGCTGCCAAAGCTGTAGGCGATCGATTCGGCCAGGCTCAGCGTCTCGCCGCTGACCGCGGCTGGCAAGTACCAGGTCGTCATTTCGCGCGGAAAAGAAATGAGTAACACCACATAACCTACCATCGCCGGGTTGAACGGGTTGAATCCGAGCCCACCGTATAAATGTTTACCCGCGACCATGGCGAAACCTATGCCTAACGCAACCAGCCACCAGGGCGCATGCATCGGTAGGCAGAGCGCAAACAGCCAGGCGGCCACCACCGCGCTGAAATCGGTCAGGTGCGGCATTACCGGCTTGGCGCGAAGTTTCAAGATGCCGGCTTCGAAGGCCAGTGCAAAAATAATCGCCAGGCCGATATTGACGATCAGGCCGGGTCCGAAAAACCAGACATAGGCGATCGTGCCGGGCAGCAGCGCGACCAGGACCTGGAGCATCAATCGCTTGAGCGAATTGCCGGGGGCGACATAAGGCGAAGAGACGATAACGCTGGTCACCGGGTTTCTTCCTCGACCGCCTTTTTGCGCTCCTTGACGCGTTCCAGCGCCGCCTGTACCGGATCCGGCAGCGCCTCGGCGTCCCCGCTTCGCGCCTGTTTCTTTTTCAGCGCTTCACGTTTGAGGCGGCGCCGTTCCTCGTCGGCCTGCTTTTTCAGTAACAGACGCCTTTCGCGGGACTCGAAACGCACGCGCGCACGATCGGATTTGAACTGTGCTTTCTGCGCCGCGCGGATTTCGCTTTTGGCGGCCCGATAGTATTGCACCAGCGGAATCTGGCTCGGACAGACGGCGGAGCAGCAACCGCACTCGATACAGTCGAATAGATTGAATTCCTGGCTGCGATCATAGGCTTTGGCGCGCGCATGCCAGTAAAGCTGTTGCGGCAACAGCTGCGCCGGACAAACCTCGGTGCACTTGCCGCAGCGAATGCATTCGTCGTGATAGCCGGGCACCGCATGCGGCACGGTTTGCCTGCGCATCACCATGATGCAATTGCTGGCCTTGACGATCGGCAGCCGGTCGCTGGAAAGAGCGAAACCCATCATCGGTCCGCCCATCACCAGATAGGCTTCGTCCGGATGCTGGTAACCACCCGCCGCTTCGATCAGATGTCGGATCGGTGTGCCGAAGCGCACTTCCCAGTTACCCGGCTGGGCGATGTTGTCGCCGGTGCAGGTGACGATACGCGAAATCAGCGGCCGGTCCTGTTCGAAAGCCTGCGTAATCGCAGCGCAGGTGCCGACATTGTGGCATAGCAAACCGATATCGAAGGCGAGCTTGCCATGCGGTATTTCCTTGCCGGTCAGAATTTGAATCAGCTGCTTTTCACCGCCGGAGGGGTAGATCGTCGGAATCGCAATGATTTCGGTACTTTCCAGGGGCTGTTCGACCAGCGCCTGCCGCATCGCGCTAATCGCTTCGGGTTTATTATCCTCGATAGCGATCAGCGTGGTGCGCGGTTCGAGGATGCGCTGCAGATAGCCGGTGCCCCGGATCACGTCCGGTGCATAGCGGCGCATCAGCATGTCGTCGCAGGTGATATAGGGCTCGCACTCGACGCCGTTGATGATCAAAGTGTCGACCTTATTCGTTTTGCCGCGCGAAATCTTCGGCGAGGTCGGGAAGGCCGCACCGCCGAGGCCGACGATGCCGGCGCGGCAAATCCGCTGGATTAATTCTTCGGGTTCCGTGCTGTGCGGATCGATGATATCCGTAACGCCGGCTTCGTCTTCGCCGTCGACGTCGATGACGATGCAGGCGTCTTCCTGGCCGGATGGATGCGGCACGGGATAATTGCCGATGTTGCTGATGATGCCGGAGGTAGGGGCGTGCACCACGGCGCGAATATGCGATGTATTGGCGGCAATGACGTCGCCTTTCAGCACCCGGTTGCCGACCTCGACCAGCGGTTTGTTGTAAACCCCGATATGTTGCCTAAGCGGCAGGATCAATTGCGGGGGCAGGCTGGCGGTGCGCAAATCCCGGCTCATCGACTCGGCTTTATGCCCGTCGAGATGCAGTCCCCCGTGGAAGTCGAATAACCTAGCCATCCCGTGCCGGCTCCAGCTGATCGAGCGGGTTGGTCCACTTCCAATCGTCGAGGGTTTGTCGCTCGGGCACCATCTCGATACAGTCGACCGGGCAGGGCGGCAGACACAGCTTGCAGCCGGTGCATTCGTCGGCAATGACCGTGTGCATATGTTTGGCGGCACCGAGAATCGCGTCCACTGGACAGGCCTGGATACAAAGCGTGCAGCCGATGCAGGTTTGTTCGTCGATCACCGCAACCATCGGGACTTCGAGATGCTCGCCATGTTCGGCGTTGAGTTCAAGCACCTCGGTGTCGAGCAGATCGGCGAGCGCAACAATAGTCGCCTGACCCCCTGGCGGGCATTGATTGATCGGGGCTTCGCCGTTAGCGATGGCCTCGGCGTAGGGACGACAGCCCGCGTAGGTGCACTGACCGCACTGGGTTTGCGGCAGCAGTGCATCGATCTGGTCCACCACCGGGTTGCCTTCGACCTTGAAGCGGATCGAGGCATAACCCAGTATCAGGCCAAACAGGCCAGCCATCAGGCTGATGGTGAAGATTGCAAGCAGCATGTTTCAGACTTTTACCAATCCGCCGAGACCCATGAAGGCCAGCGACATCAAGCCCGCCGTTACCAGGCCGATCGCCGAACCTCTGAAGGGAGCCGGCACGTCGGCGACGTTGATGCGTTCACGCATGGCGGCAAACAAAATTAATACCAGCGAAAATCCGAGCGCCGCGCCAAAGCCGTAAACCACCGATTCGAAAAAACTGTTTTGTTCCTGTACGTTAATTAAGGCGACGCCGAGTACGGCGCAGTTGGTGGTGATCAGCGGCAGGAATATCCCGAGCACGTTGTACAGCAGCGGGCTGGTTTTATGGACCACCATTTCGGTGAAATTGACGACCGCCGCAATCGCTATAATAAAAGCGATGGTTCGCAGGTATTCGAGTTCGAGCGGCGCCAGTATCCAGCTATTGATCAGGTAACTCAGCACCGCGGACAGGGTTAACACAAAGGTGGTCGCCGCGCTCATGCCAATCGCTGTTTCTACCTTGCGCGATACCCCCATGAACGGGCATAACCCGAGAAATTTGGCCAACACGATGTTATTGACGAACACGGTGCCAATCAAAAGTAACAAATATTCCGACATGCGCGCGATTATAAGGCCTGACCCCGGTTAAAAATACTGAAAAACCCAGAGGTCTTTAATTAAAACTTCAAATAGGACCGCACGCCGTGTGGGGTTGTTTCAGTCGGCGTATTCCCCCGGTTCGAGATTTTGCGCCTGTCCGATAAAGGATTCGATGCTGATGCTTTCCCGCAGATGCCAATTCATCGAACTGAGGCTGTTCTGGTACCTGGCCGTCGGACTGAAATCGTCGAGCAGCGTTTTTAGTTCCGGGCTTTGCAGAATCGAGGGTAGCGCGATCGGGCTCGCGATCAGAATCGCGAGCATAATACTGCGGCTTTTTTCAAGTGCGATATGTGGATCAGGTAGAGCGCAATGGCGCAGGGGACAAACGCAAGATACCAGCCGAAACGGAACAAAGTGGCCGGCCAGCTGGCCGTAAATAAATAGCTCAGCTGGTCAGCGAAACCCGCCGAAAAAAAGTAAAACAGGTATATCAGCGATATCGACGTCACCAATTGCTTGATTTCCCAGCGATTAACCAGTAAGCGTTCGAGGATCGACAGCGCTAGTACAAAGGCGCCGATAGTCAGCACGGTTTCGCGCAGTACATATTTGAATAAATCGCTCCATTTGATGCTGTTATAGGAATTCAGGTAAAACTCGAGCCCACCGATGACCAGGCAAGCTAGCACCAAAACGACCGCCCAGGAGATATGACCGAACAAATGACCGGGACGACCGCCGCCGGCCAGCCGTCGGGTTGTCGCCACCTTGTAATCATGCGGCAACAGCTGCGCATGTACCCGGCCGATTTCGAGGTTGACGGGAAATTGTTCGGTTACCAGCGATGTTTGCCGGTGCCGGTTGATCCGGGTCGGGTTGACGGCGGTCAAATTGACGATTTCTACCGAGTTGTCACCATAGCGGATGATTTTCAAATGGTGGGGTGCCACCGTCAGATCGGAGAGGATGATGTCGTTGTCGAGGGCGCGCCCGACGGTGGTGACTTCGTTTTCGATCGGCAGGTATCGATGCAGACCGCGGGTTATGATTTCGAGTATCAGGGGCGCCATTCGGTATGCTCCAGAAACTTTTTAATCAGCGGCAAGCTTGACGTGAATTCGATCCCGGTCATGATCAGAGTTACAAAAAAGCCCTTGTTTTTATGACCCGTTAGCGCGGCGGTAAAAAGCACATCGCTCATACCCGGGTATTCGACATATTCGCGTCGGCAGAGGTTGGATTTCAATTCCTGCCCCGATACCTGGACGAACCAGGTTTCGCAATTGTAATTGCTGACGATATCCCGGCCCAATTTGGAGTCGATCTGATCCTTATTCAGATTTTCATACAGGTTGTAAAACTGGATCGAATTCAATTCTTCTGATTCTAGCCAGAAGTATTCGTAAATCAGGTCGCCGACAAATCTGTTGTCGGCATCGAGATACACGTGGTTCTTATTGGCGCAGCGTATCTGATAGCGTTTATAACGCGCGATGGCGCCGAGTTTGGCGCTATTGTCCCAGCAGCGCACGGTCGGTGAAATCACTCCCGGCAGGCTGAACTGGCGCAAATCGAGTTCCGGCCATTCTCCGGCCAGCAATTGCTCAATGTAGTTATTTTCATAGGCGAGTACCTGGCGCGCGACCTCGAGCTTGAGGTCATCTGCCGATTCGAATCCATCGCTGGCGGACACGTCGATCAATTCAGTCAAAAAGCGTGACGGCACGATAAAGCTGATGTCGTTGCGCGCGGTGGCTACATTGATGCCGATTGCTTCTCCCTGGTCGTTAAAGGTCGGTCCGCCGCTCATGCCCGGATTGAGGCTGCCCGAGAAAAGAATGCGGCTATCGTCGGTTTGATTCAAAATACCGCCGTTGGTGCCGACCGCGATGCTAAGCCCCAGATCCAGCGGGTTGCCCATCGCAAATATCGGCGCCCCGCGCGGGGGCAGGGGGCTGGTTTTGATCGGTTCGCCGACGACCTTGTCAGCACCGAGCAACGCCAGATCGCGCGCGACGTCGAGTCCGAGCAATTGGAGCTCGCCTTCGCGCCCGTCTTTGCCGATATAGGAAATGTAAAATACATCGGGTTCGAGAATTACCTGACCGATGACATGATAATTGGTTGCAATCTGCTTGCCGTCGCCGACGATGAAACCCGAACCGATACTGGATTTCTTGCCGGTTTCACGGTTGAGCACGCGAATTTGAAACACGCGGTCCTGGTTGAGTTGGTATATTTTTTTGGAATCGAGCGCGCCGGCGAGCGAGCTTGCAACAGCCGCCAATAACAGGCTCGCGACTAATATACGGAGTAACAACTAGCTAACTCGCATTCCCGGTTTGGCGCCCGAATCAGGATTGAGAATATAAAGTTCGGTGTCGCCGCTGCCGGCTGCCAGTACCATACCCTCGGATACCCCGAAACGCATTTTCCGCGGCGCGAGGTTGGCAACCATGACGGTCAACTTGCCTTCCAGCTCTTCCGGTTTGTAGGCGCCGGCAATGCCGGCAAACACGTTACGGGTTTCGCTGCCGATATCGAGCGTCAATTGCAAGAGCTTGTCGGATTTCTCGACGCGCTTTGCGCCGACGATTCTGGCGATACGAAAATCGAGTTTGGCAAAGTCGTCGTAATTGATCTCCGCTGCACTCGCTTCATGCGACGAGTCGCCTTGACTCTGTTGAATTTTTTGTTCGCTGGCGAGATCTTTTTTGGTGGCTTCGATTACGCGTTCGATAAATACTGGTTCGATGCGGGTCATCAAGGGCTGGAAACGGTCGATCGCATGGTCGAGCAAGTTATCGCCGAGATTCGCCCACTTCAAATCCTCGACTTTGAGAAATGCCTCGGCCTGCTGGCCCAGTTTCGGCAATACGGGCTTCAACAGAATCACCAGTTGGCGGAAACAATTCAGACCCACGCTGCAGACATCTTGCACTTCCTGCCGGCGGGATTCATCCTTGATCGCAACCCAGGGCTGCTTTTCGTCGATATACTGGTTGGCCTTGTCCGCCAGCGCCATGATGTCGCGCATGGCCTTGCCGAACTCGCGATTTTCATAGTGCTCCGCGATGGCGTCGGCAGCTTCGAGATACTGTCGATTCAACACCTCGTTCGACAGTGTTGGGGAGAGTTTGCCGTCGAAACGTTTATTGATGAAGCCCGCGCAACGGCTGGCGATGTTGACCAGTTTGCCGACCAGGTCGGAATTAACCCGGGTGGTGAAATCCTCGAGATTCAAGTCGATGTCGTCGATTCCCGGGCCCAGTTTGGCGGCGAAATAATAACGCAAGTACTCGGGATTCAAGTGTTCGAGATAGGTGCGCGCCATGATGAAGGTGCCGCGGGATTTCGACATCTTTTGCCCGTCGACGGTGAGGAACCCGTGGCAGTGCACCGCGCTTGGTTTACGAAAGCCGGCACCATGCAGCATCGCCGGCCAAAACATGGTGTGGAAGCGCGCGATGTCCTTGCCGACGAATTGAACTAATTCGGTTTCGCTGTCCTTTTTCCAATAGTGATCGAAATCGTGGCCGGTGGCTTCGCACCAGTTTTTGAAGCTGGCCATGTAGCCGATCGGCGCGTCCAGCCAAACGTAAAAGTACTTGCCGGGAGCGTCAGGAATTTCGAAACCCCAGTAAGGTGCGTTGCGCGAAATGTCCCAGTCCAACAGGCCTTCGTCCAGCCACTCTTTCATCTTGTTGGCAATCTCGGTTTGCACGTGCCCCGCTGCAAACCAGTCCTTGAGCATGTCTTCGAAGTCTTCCAGCTTGAAAAAATACTGTTCCGAATCTTTCTCGATTGGGGTTTCGCCGCTGACTACCGATACCGGGTTTTTGAGATCGGTGGAGGCGTAGGTGGCGCCGCAATTTTCGCAATTGTCGCCGTACTGCCCGCCGGCGCCGCAGTTGGGGCAATCACCCTTGATGAATCGATCCGGCAAGAACATTTCAGCCTTCGGATCGTAGGCCTGTGAAATCACGCGTCTGCGAATATGTCCGGCTGCGCGCAGTTGGGTGTAAATGTATTCGGAGAAAAAGCGGTTCTCTTCCGAATGGGTACTGTAGTAGTTATCGAAAGCAACCCCGAAATCGGTAAAATCCCGCAGGTGTTCCTGGTGCATGCGTTCGATCAGTTGCTCCGGAGAGACGCCCTCGGCCTGCGCGCGCAGCATGATCGGGGTGCCGTGCGCATCATCGGCACAAACGTAAATACAGTCGTGACCGCGTAATTTTTGAAAGCGCGCCCAGATGTCGGTTTGTACATATTCGAGCATATGACCGATATGGATCGGGCCATTGGCATAGGGCAAAGCGCTGGTAACGACAATCTCGCGAGATTTAAAACTCATTAAACGGGTTTGGCTGCTAAAAGCAGGTTATTTTAGGGTCTGGACCAGACCCTGTATAGAACATTCATACAAAAACTAAGTGATATTTAATGTCCGGCTCGGGTAAAATGCGCGCTCTTGGCGCATGCCCGAACCGATTGAATTACGATGGCAATAGATAAATCACAGATTGAAACCAAACTGGGTGAAATTCAGGACCCGTATATGGAAACCGACCTGATTGCGAGCAAGGCGCTCAAGTCGATTGAGCAAGATGGGGATAACTGGAAAATCGAACTACAGCTCGGCTATCCGGCAGCCGGTTTCTTCGATGAGTTGAAACAGGAAATCAAGACATCCTTGGCAAGTCTGGAAGGCATTGGCCAGGTCGACGTCGGGATTAGCAGCCAGGTCAAGTCGCATGCGGTCCAGCAAAACCTGAAACCGCTGGAAGGTATCAAAAATATAATCGCGGTCGCCTCCGGCAAGGGTGGCGTCGGCAAATCCACCACGGCCGTCAACCTAGCGCTGGCGTTACAGGCCGAAGGAGCCAGGATCGGTATTCTCGACGCCGATATTTACGGACCCAGTATTCCGCGCATGCTCGGTTGCCAGGGTCAGCCTGAGTCGACCGACGGCAAGAGCCTCGAGCCGATGATTGGTCACGGTATCCAATCGATGTCTATCGGCTACCTGGTGGAAGAAGATACGCCGATGATCTGGCGTGGGCCGATGGTGACCCAGGCGCTCGAGCAGCTGCTGAACGATACCCGCTGGAACGGCATCGATTATCTGATCATCGACTTGCCGCCGGGCACCGGCGATACCCAGTTAACCCTGGCGCAGCGCATCCCGGTCAGTGGCGCGGTCATCGTGACCACACCGCAGGACATCGCCCTGCTGGACGCGCGCAAGGGATTGAAAATGTTTGAAAAGGTTGAAGTGCCGGTGCTCGGAATTATCGAGAATATGAGCATTCATATCTGTAGTCAGTGCGGTCACAGCGAGCATATATTCGGCGCCGGCGGCGGTGAGCGCATGTCGCAGGAACACGGCGTCGATTTACTGGGCGCGCTGCCGCTCGATATCCATATCCGCGAGCAGGCGGATAGCGGAAACCCAACCGTGGCGGCGATGCAGGACAGTCAAATCAGCGCGATATATCGCGATATCGCACGCAAGACCGCGGCCAAACTTGCCACCAAAGCGCGCGATCATTCGGCGGCCTTCCCAAATATCGTTATCCAGAATAACTGACGGTCCCAGGATTGCCTCGATTATAACTGCCCGCGCTGATAATCGCTAAAAGCCTGGCGAATTTCGTCCGCGGTGTTCATGACAAACGGTCCGCCGCGGGCAATCGGTTCTTGCAGCGGTTTGCCGGCAACCAACAAGAATCTTGCGCCGCTAGCGCTCGCATGTACCTGCACCGAGTCTCCCGGTCCAAGTACCGCCAGTTCTCCGGGCTCGAGTTCCAGCGGCTCATCGCCGCCGTCTGCCAGCGACAGGCTGCCTTCAATCATGTATAGAAACGCATTGTGCTCGCTCGCTAGTACTTCGATGAACTCGGCACCTGGTTCGAGCGCAACATCAATAAACAGCGGGTCGGTTAGCGGTTGACTCACCGGTCCCCGGGTGCCGGCGGAGGTTTCGCCGGTGATTAACTTGACTAGCGCTCCACTCCTGGATTCGCTGGGAATATTTGCCGCATCGAATTCCTGGTATTGCGGCGCGCCCATCTTGTGCGCAGCCGGCAGGTTGATCCAGAGCTGGAACCCCTCGAGTAGACCATCCTGCTGTTCCGGCATTTCGGAATGCACAATACCCTTGCCGGCGGTCATCCACTGGATTCCCCCGGATTCGATTACGCCTTCGTTACCGGCATTGTCCTTGTGGCGCATGCGTCCATTGAGTATATAGGTCACGGTCTCGAAACCGCGATGCGGATGCGGCGGAAAGCCGGCGATATAATCTGCGGGCTCGTCTGAGCGGAATGCATCCATCAGCAGGAAAGGATCCAGGTCCATGAGTGCGGGTTGACCGATGACCCGCAGCAGTTCGACACCGGCGCCGTCGGTAGCCGCCTGGCCCTTGATTACCTGTTTGACCTTACGGATATTCATGCCACCTCCTGGGTCGCGGCGGCCGGGTAGGCTCGCTTGATTTGCGCTTGCGCTCTGGCGATACTCAACTGCGCATCACGGTTCATCTGGTCGGCGCCGAAAATGTTAGTCGCGTCGATGCCGATGAAAGCAAACACTTGCTTCAGGTAACCGCTGACGAAATCGACGGCGCTGCCCAGCGGTGCGCCGCCGGTAGTGATAACGATATCAGCGCTCTTGCCGGTGAGTAAACCCTCGGGGCCATTTTCAGTGTAGCGAAAGGTTACGCCGGCGCGGCACACCTGGTCGATCCAGGCCTTGAGTGTTGCCGGAACCCCGAAATTATACATGGGCGTGGCTAGCACGATATGATCGGCCCAGTTAAGCTCCTCGATCAGTCGGTCCGACATAACGAGAGCCTGGTTTTGTAATCTGTCGCGATCCTTGTCGGCAGTGAAGTTGGCCTCGATCCAGTTGCCGTCGATAAATGTCGCAGCCAGGTTCAAATCACGGTTGCGGATTTTAACTGCTTGTCCGCGCAAGCGAAATTGCTGTATCAAGGTATCAGCCAGCTTACCGCTGTCGGAAACGCCGGGATTAGCGCTGGCATCGAGTCTGAGAATACGAATTTCCGGTTTTATCGTTGTGCCTTTGTCGGCGCGGTTTGTATTCATCGAAGTTGCCTCTTAGTTAGGGTTGCGGTTATTATCATTGTTCTGAAAAAATTATAAATACGCGAAAATAGAATATACTGTTGCTAAATAAAGAACAATATGAATCGCCTTGAAGAACTCGAGGCCTTTATCGCCGTGGTTGACTACCAGGGTTTCGGCAATGCCGGCGAAAAACTGGGTGTCGCCAAATCGATGGTGAGTCGGCGCGTCACCGAACTGGAACGCAGGCTGGGAGTGCAATTGTTACAACGAACCACGCGCCGGCAATCCCTGACCGATAGCGGCCGGGTGTTTTATCATCGCGCCACGCAGATTCTGGCTGATTTGAATGAGGCCGAGCAGTATGTCGCCGATGCGCAATGCCAGGTTTCGGGCCGCATCAGACTGGCACTGCCGCTCGGTTTTGGCGTCAGCCAAATGGCGGTGCCGATTAGCGACTTCCTGGCTGAGCATCCCGATATCAAAATAGATATCGATTTGAACGATCGTCAGGTCAACCTAGTCGAGGAAAACATCGACCTGGCCATTCGTATCGGGGAGCTGGCGGATTCTAATTTGATCGCGCGCCGTCTAGCCAGCGTACCTTTCGCCACCTGTGCCAGCCCGGACTATCTCGCGCGTCACGGTGAACCGCGGCATCCCGCCGCGCTGTCGGATCACGAAGTATTGGTTTACAGCAATGTCGCCGCCGGTCGGCAATGGTCTTTCCAGGAGGGTGGCAAAACTGTTAGCCCGCGGGTGAAGTATCGGCTCACGGCGAACAATGGGGAATTCCTCGCCGCTTTTGCTTGTCGGGGAAGCGCCATCGTTACCGGACCGCTAGCCTTCCTGCAACGTTATATCGATGACGGCGACCTGGTACCGATTCTAGAGCAGCATACGCGCGCTGCGGTCGGCATGTACGCCGTCTATCCTCCGGGCCGGTTGATATCGAGGCGGGTAAAGGTTTTCAGTGATGCTTTGTATGCTCATTTTCACGCGCGCGGGCTCTAGCCCGCTTAGTTCACCGATTCCTAGCAGTGGACGCCGCTAAGCGCACTGTGGCAGGTTACCCCGATGTGCTTTAGCACATCGGGTTTGTCGGCCCGTTTAACCTAGTATAAACCGTGTCTGCGCGGTCCTAGCATTGGTGTGCTGTTGTGTGCACACCGGGTAGTGCATCCCGCCCGCCACAGCGTCTTTGCGACGCGCTCGCGACGTAAAACGGTGAAATAAGTGAGCTAGCTCGCTTTACGAGGGCTGAATTCAGCCTTGGGGAAGTATTTTTTCAGCAGCCGAGCGAGTTGCTTTTTGACAAAGGGCTTGGCGATGAAGTCGTTCATACCGGTGTTGATACAGGCTTCACGGTCGCTATCCTGTGTATTCGCCGTAATCGCCACGATCGGGATGCTGCTTTTTTCGACCCTCAAGGAGCGAATTTGGCGGGTGGCTTCGAAACCATCCATGTCCGGCATTTGAATATCCATCAATATCATGTCGTAGTGACGGGCTTTAACCGCCTCGACGGCATCATTGCCATTGGTCACCGACTCGGCCAGGTAACCCAGGCTCTCGAGCATTTTTTCGACTACGAGCAAATTCACCAGCACGTCGTCTACCACTAAAATCCGCAGCTGAGCCCCGGTTTGATCGGTCATGAATTGCTGTCCTGGCAAGATCGTGATGGTATCGTCACCTTCTCTATTCTGGGCGTTCCTATCGGCTAGCGGCAGTTCGATCTCGAACCAGAAAGTGCTGCCTTCGCCTGCGACACTGTCGACCCCGATTTCACCGCCCATAGCTTCGATGATCTTACCACAGATGGCGAGCCCGAGCCCGGTGCCGCCGAAGCGGCGCGACGTGGAGGCGTCGACCTGGGTAAAACTGGTAAACAGCTTGTCGATTGATTCGACCGGAATACCGATGCCGGTATCGACGATATCGGTGCGCAACCGGGGGCAGTCCGCGTCGCCTCCGATGCGCTCGATGTTTATCGTGATCGAACCCTGTCGGGTGAACTTGATAGCGTTACCCACCAAGTTGACCATGATTTGCCGCAGTCGTCCATAGTCGCCGAGATAGCTCGCGTGAACCTCGGGAGTGATATGGTAAATGATTTCAATACCCTTTTCGCGTGCCTGCGGCATCAGGATGTTGACCACGCCCGTCACTAGGCTGGGGTATTCGAACTCGGTCTGCTCCAGGGTAATTTGCTGCGCCTCCAGCCGGGACAGGTTAAGGATGTTGTTGATTATCCGCATTAGCGCGGTTCCCGATTCCTGGATGATTTTCGCAAAATGCCGCTGATTTTGATCCAGCTTGCAGTCCATTAGCAAGTCCGTCATTCCGATAATGCCGTTCATCGGGGTGCGAATCTCGTGACTCATGATCGCGAGAAACTCCGACTTGGCGCGATTGCCTTGCTCCGCCGCTTCCTTGGCTTCGATCAGATTCTGTTGCGCCTCGTAAAGCTCGGTAAAATCCGAGCCGGTGCCGCGGTAGCCGAGGAATCGACCATCGTCGCTATATACGGGCTTGCCGTTGATCGACAGCCATAGCCGGGTGCCGTCGGGATTGTCGCGCGGGTGAATGAAACCCCTAAAAGGTTCGCGCCGATCCAGGGTTTTGAGATGCTCTTCAAAATATTCCGGCAGCAGATTTGAGATGCCGATTTCGTCGCGGGTTTTACCGTAGAAGGTTTCCGGCGAGATGCCGATGACATCCTGAAACCGGTCGGAAACATAAGTGAATCGCAGATTTTCATCCATTTCCCAGAACCAGTCCGAGCATGATTCGGTAAAATCGCGCAGCCGTCGTTCCTGGTAAGCGATATTAGTGTGGCATCCGGCGCTGGCGCGATGCAGGGCATCGTTCAACAAATCGATGGTCGAAGCCAGTTCGTCTGCGCGCTCGCGCCGAATTTCGTTGTTGTCGGCCCGGGAAGGGTCGCGCTGGGCGTTTTTAAGGCTTTGATGGATGCCGGCCAAAGGTTTTGTCAGATTGAAGACGACATAAAAATACAGGCCGGCGCCGGCGACGACGCAAATCAGCAGCACCAAGCCTGAAATATTTAACAGGAAAGCATCGAGTTGACGCCATATAGGGGTCGCGTCCATGCGCAACAGAACGCCGCTGGCGGCGCCCGTTTTTACCGCGGGCAAAATAGATGTCGTAATGGCGGTTTTCATCGAAAAAGCCGGTCTGGAAAGCCTCCGCCGATGTCGGTTGCAGTGCCGGAGTTCCGCCGCGAGTCGCGAATATCCTGCCAAAGGAATCGATTGCGGATGCGCCGATTATGCGCGCATCGGCAGCCAATATGAGCGCCAATCGGTCATCCGCGTGCAGTTCGCGGTTTTGCCGATTCGAAAGCGCCACGCTTGTCGCGACCCGGGCGAGTTCGAGATAGTTGGCCAGGCGTTCGGATTTCGCGTTTTGATACGACGGGTAGACGATAGCGAGTTCGATCGCCAGGATGGCGCCGAACACGACCAGGATCAAGCGTCGTGCGCGTCGGAATCGCAACATTTGACGAAGAATAGTCGCCCGGCGCAATTGCGGGATAGCGGTCGGAGTTAGTTTGGCCACGTAGGTATTATCGGCAATACTTACGAATGCCTTAGGGTGAATGGCGGGCCTGCAGAGGTAGGCATAAGGTGGAATCGTCGCGCGGCTGGGCGGTTGCGATTCGACGTCGACGGCTGTACCCGTGAACGGATATACTGCGCATTTTTCAGGATGGCCTGTGAGTATCAAATCTGATCGATGGATCCGCCGCATGGCGGAAACCGAGCGCATGATCGAACCGTTCGAAGCGGGACAGGTGCGCGAGTCGGCCAACGGCCGCATTATCTCCTACGGCACTTCGAGTTATGGCTATGACGTACGTTGCGCCAACGAATTCAAGATATTCACTAATATCAATTCAGCAATTGTCGATCCGAAAAATTTTGACGATGAGAGTTTTGTCGATATTCAATCCGACGTCTGTATTATTCCGCCCAATTCGTTTGCGTTGGCCCGCACAGTCGAATATTTTCGCATACCGCGCAGCGTGCTGACGATATGCCTGGGGAAATCCACTTACGCGCGCTGCGGCATTATTGTCAATGTAACCCCGCTGGAACCCGAATGGGAAGGGCATGTGACTCTCGAATTTTCCAACACCACGACGCTGCCGGCTAAAATTTATGCCAATGAGGGTGTGGCGCAGATGCTGTTTTACGAATCGGACGAAGTCTGCGAAATCTCGTACAAGGATCGCGGCGGCAAGTATCAAGGACAACAGGGCGTTACCCTCCCCAAGGCCTGAACCGCCGTGTGTGCGTGGTTTAATTAGCGCAAATCGATTATTTTCCAGTCGCGAGTCTCGGCGATCGATTTTAGCTGGTCGTCGGGGTCAACGGCGACGGGATTGTCCACCTCCTCCAGCAGCGCCAGATCATTGATCGAATCGCTATAAAAGTAACTGCCCGCGAGCTTGTGATCGGTAGCTGCCAGCCACTCGCGTAGTACGGTTACCTTGCCTTCCCGATAAGTCGGTGTGCCGAGGTAGCGACCGGTATAGCGATTGCCGACCAATTCCGGCTCGGTGGAAAGAATCGTCGGCACCCGCAGTAAATCCGCTATCGGCGCGCTGATAAACAAGTTGGTGGCGCTGATGATCAGCAACTCGTGGTGTTGCCGCCGATGCTGTTCGAGCAGCGCGGTCGCACCCCTCATGATGATCGGTTTTATCCAGTTTTCGATGTAATCGTCCCGCCAGGCATACAACTCCTCAACCGGGTAGCGCGCCAGTGGCGCCAGCGCAAATTCGAGGTAAGTATCGTTATCCAGCGCTCCGCGTTGGTAATCCTCGTAAAAGATCCGATTTCGCTGGCGATACTCCTGCTCATCGACAATCTGGTTTTCGACCATGTATTCGCCCCATAGGTAATCGCTGTCACCCGCTAGCAGGGTGTGATCGAGATCGAAAATGGCAAGTGTCATGAATAGCTTTCCCGGTATTGGCTTGATGGGTTCTTGGCGTCTATGTCAGAATGAGCGGACCAGATTCTAAACGATTAATGGTAATCAGCGAAATGATCGACGCAGATGGCTACCGCGCGAATGTCGGCATAATACTGTGCAACGCCACGGCCCAGGTGATGTGGGCACGTCGCATCGGACAGGATGCCTGGCAATTCCCGCAGGGGGGGATCGGCGCGCACGAAGATCCGAGAGATGCGATGTATCGTGAACTCTGGGAGGAGACCGGATTGAAGCCGGAACATGTCACGGAGCTGGGGGCCACGGACAGCTGGTTACGCTACAAGCTGCCCAAAAGACTAATGCGCCGCGCCGAACCCCGTTGCGTCGGGCAGAAGCAGATGTGGTTTCTGCTGCGACTGGAGTCGGACGAAGAGAGTTTCGATTTAAGCGTATCTAAAACGCCCGAGTTCGATCACTGGAAATGGGTCGACTACTGGTATCCGGTTGAAAACGTGGTGTTCTTCAAGCGTCGAGTATACCAATGTGCATTGGCGCAGCTGGAATCGAACCTGCCGTCGCCAGACCTGAGCCAGGGCAACTGACATTTTCCCCAGAAGGAGACATATACCGTGGCTTCGATGATCCACAGGCTGCAGCGAATCGTTCAGGAGGTCAATCGAGCTCCCGACATCGATGGCGCGCTGGTGTTAATCACCGAAAGCCTGACGCGCGATCTCGCAGCCGATGCCTGTACTATCTTTCTTGCCGGCAAAGATAATCCCGAGGTCATGATACTCAAGGCCTGTAGCGGATTGAATCCGGATATCATCGGCCGGGTCGAGCGCAGCATGGGCCAAGGTTTGATTGGCACCATCGCCGCGCGCACGGAAGCCTTGAATCTGACCAATGCCCCCGCGCACAAAAAGTTTTTACTGGTGCCCGATTCCGGTGAAGTCGATTACCCCATCATGCTCGGTGTGCCGATTATTGCGCACCGCCATGTGCTCGGAGTGATTTCGGTACAACGCGCCGAAAACGCCTTTAACGAGGATGAAGAAGCTTTTCTGACGACGCTGGCCGCACAGCTGGCGACCTCGATCGAGCGCGCCGAGAGCCAGGGACGTTTCAGCACCCCGCAGGTAACTCACGTGGTCAAGGGCGTGGCTGGTGCGCCCGGCATGGCGATAGGCGTGGCAATGGTGTTGAACCGCGGGGTTAAATTAGAATCGGTGCCGGACAAGAAAACCAGCGATATCGACGCTGAGCTCTCCAGTTTTCGAGAAGCGGTGCGCACGGTTTGCAGTGAATTGACCGAGCAGGCGGAAAAGATGCGAGTCGCCTTGCCGGAAGAGGAATGCGCTTTGTTTTTGGCATATGCACAAATGCTGAGCGGTGGGTCACTGATCGATGACACGGTAAAGAATATCGGCGCCGGAAACTGGGCACCTTCGAGCTGGCGCGATACGGTCGAGCAGCATGCCCACGTATTTTCGCAGATGGAAGACCCTTATCTGGCCGAACGCGCCAATGACATTAGAGACCTCGGTTTGCGAGTATTGCGTAAGCTCATGCTCGGACAGGGTGCGTTTCTGGATTTTCCGGATCAAACCATCCTGGTAGGAGACGACGTGACCGCCACCGATCTGGCGGACGTGCCAAACGACTGTCTTAGCGGCATCATTTCGGCGCACGGCAGCAGCTCGTCGCATGTGGCGATTCTGGCGCATGCCCTGGGTATCCCCGCGGTCATGGGTGTGCCAAACCTGCCGGTCAAACAATTGGATGGCGTCAAGCTGGTGGTGGATGGCTACAACGGCTCGGCGTTTATCAACCCGGACAAGTTGGTCCTCGACGAGTACAACCAGTATCTCAAGGAAGAGGCGGCGATCGAGCAGGATTTGATCGGGCTCAAAAATGAACCCACGATTACCACCGATAAGCACCCGGTTTCGCTAATGGTTAACTCGGGCCTGATGTCGGATCACACACCCTCGCTGCGCAGCGGTGCCGAAGGCGTCGGTTTGTATCGTACCGAAATTCCATTCCAGATACGGGACCGCTTTCCGAGCGAAGAAGAGCAGTACCAGATCTATCGCAACGTGCTCGAGACTTTCAAGGGAATGCCGGTGGTGCTGCGCACGCTCGATGTCGGTGGCGATAAGCCTTTGAGTTACTTTCCGATTCATGAGGCCAATCCCTTTCTCGGTTGGCGCGGCGTGAGAATCACGCTGGATCATCCCGAGATATTCGTCACTCAGGTGCGCGCCATGATTCGCGCCAACCTGGGAATCAACAATCTGGAAATACTATTGCCGATGATCAGCGGCAAGGCCGAACTAGACGACTCGCTGATTTTGATCAACCGGGTGCGCGATGAAATCGAGGAAGAATACGGCGAGCAAATCTGGTTGCCCAAGATAGGGGCGATGATTGAAGTGCCTTCCGCAGTTTATCAGATCGAGCATATTTGCAAGCTGGTTGACTTTGTATCCATCGGTACCAACGACTTGACGCAATATCTGCTCGCGGTTGACCGCAATAATGAAAATGTCGCCGAATTGTATTCTTCGATGCATCCGGCGGTGCTCAAGGCGATCTGTCAAATAGTCGAGGGCGCCGCGAAAAATGAAACTCCGGTAAGCGTTTGCGGCGAGCTGGCCGGTGATCCGCTCGGCGTAATGGCGCTACTCGGTATGGGCATAGACAATCTGTCGATGAGCGTTGGCAGTTTGCTGCGAGCGAAGAAGGTTATCAATTCGTTTAGCCACACCGAATTGATCGAGATGCTGCAACGGGCGCTGGAAATGTCCGACGCCTTCAAGATACGCGAAATGTATGCCTGCAAGCTGGATGAGCGCGGCCTCGGTGGCCTGATTCGGGCCGGTAAATAGCTTCGACTGGTAACACGGCTGGTTGCTTCGAGGGGGACAGAGCAAAAATACCGGATTAATCGAGCGGGGAGATAAATCGCGGCGGTATTTTTGGTCTGTCCCCAAGCTTCCCAGCGTTTGAACTCCCGGGGACAGACCTACAGGTCTGTCCTCCTCGAAGCGAGCGAAGCACCGACTCCACTCGATTTCCAATCGAAGTGACATGGTCCAATAGATTGATACCACCCAGTTAAGAGATAATGAAACTTAACTGAGGTAACGATTAATGACAACGAGAAAGAAATATTCGAAAGAATTCAAACTGGACGCAGTCAGT